>Ga0214919_10000636_pt1 | contig 59633 bp, 76 predicted proteins | sample LL1503_MetaG_FD_177994 | JGI IMG/M metagenome (GOLD analysis project Ga0214919, IMG submission 177994) | Freshwater microbial communities from Lake Lanier, Atlanta, Georgia, United States - LL-1503 | ecosystem: Environmental > Aquatic > Freshwater > Lake | place: USA: Georgia | collected... | reverse complement strand
AAGTCGTAATATACTCTATTCTTACTCATCACTCTTCTAGGTTGCCACCCAAACTCATCCTTGCGGGATTAGAGAACTTTCAAAACAATCGTATCGGGTTTGGGACCCTTTACGGCCATGAACAACTCATGACTAAGTAGTGACCTGTCTACCACGACTGACGAACACTTTTCCTTTATTGATTTATAAGTTGTTAAACCTTAATTAACAAAGTTGTGATTTGTGGATAATAGATGTAGCGGTCCGTCAAACCAGTCATCTCATCTTTTGAATGAGACGATACTGAACTACACCTTGAAGTCTCCCGACCTCCATACTTTGAGTTTACTTCATAACTGACACCTTGGTAGGTATCTGATAAGGAGAGCAACAGCACCACCTGTACGAACTCTTACCTTTCGGTTTTAAATCTACTCTAATATTGAACTCCGTAATTGTATAGTTGGACGACCATACTTCTTACAACAGCTCTACGAGTTATTCTTATCGGTGTTCCCACCTCAACTAAACGACCCACATCGCTTAGTCACTCAACCACTTTCCCTACAGTGTTACCCTCAGTACTCAAGGTCGAATGATATCCCGCTTGTCTACTCGAGCTCCGTTCCCGAAGCCGCAACCGTTCCAATCAAGAACAAATCACTTTATACCACTTTCATGGTTTATTTTATGGACTATAGACCGCCCAATATATCTTATCATTTTGTTATTCAAAATCAACCCGAAGGTCTCATTATCAAACATTCTGAACAGACAATATTTTTATTCAAAGAACTTTTTTTTAAAAAGAAGAAAAGGGAAAACTTTACGGCCAAGTAAACTTGGGACCTTAACTACCCCTTCTCTTCTTTTGTCTTACAAAGGTAAGAATGTTTTGGGAAACAATCAAACTTTTTTGTAAGTTTTTTTAACAAAATAACTGAATTCGTTATTCTTCATTGAAGATGTGTTATTCACCCTCAATCACCTCCCACTCCTAATGGGACAGGTTAACTGCATCTCGATGTTAAAGAACTTTCGGTTTTACCCGATTGTTTTTCAAAGATATGAAGAACTTTTCAATTCGTCAAATCTTTTTTTAAAAATAGTTAAACTATTTTTTGTTGCGAGGGCGAGATTCGAACTCGCGACCTAAAGGTTATGAGCCTTCCGAGCTACCACTGCTCTACCTCACGATATATCTTAATGATTACAATCCCACTTCCCCACGGTCACCTATCCACGTCATGCGCTGGTTGTACCAGCGGGTGTAATCAAATTTTTAAAGAGCTAAACAACATCCGATAAAAAACCCCACAAGTTAATCAAATCTCTCAATCTTTTCACTTGTGGGATAGGGTTGTCTCACAAAAGTAATCAACAGTTTTGACACTGCCAAATTTCTATGAAACTATTTTTTGGGGATGTTCACCTTTTCAGGTGTGGAAATATAAATATCTCCATTTCCATCAAAGTCTTACAAAGGTAATACTTTTTTTCAATTAAAGGTCCATATCGTCAATATTTTTTTTAATTTGTCTCTCTATTGACCACCAACCATAAAGTCCAACGACAATTACTACTGCCATAAGTCCGAATATTATTACATCAACTATCATTGTAAAACTATTTCTGCGAGTTTATGAAGATACTCACCTGACTTCTCTTCGGTTATTTCATCAATAGAAAAATAACCACATTCAGTGTGTTCTTCTCCATCGATAGCATTAACCAAATCAGGATGAATTGGGCTATCAACTTTTAATAAATACACATACATCAATCCTTTAATCTTCTTACCATCTCTGGTGTGTCGAGGTATCATACCAACAAAAGTTAACTCTTGGTCTTGGATGTCAACCGCAGTTTCTTCAAAGAATTCTCTCTTCGCACCCTCTTGAGTTGTCTCATCTTCTTCAAGTTTACCTCCAGGTATTGACCACATTCCCGGGAATGAACCTAAGTTATTTCTTTTACAAAGTAAGATTTTATCTCCACATTTTACGATGATTCCTGTGTATCTTTTTTTATCCATGGTATTTATTAGTTATGAGAGTTAAAGTTAACAATAATATTTTTAAAATCAAAACACTTGTTGATGAAAAATCCCAAAGAATTGGGATGATGGGTAAAAAGTTTAATAAATCTTTTGAAGGTTTGTTATTCTTAATGGGTGGAAAGAAACAATGTTTTTGGATGAAGAACTGTATTATACCTTTAGATATAATAATGATTAAAAATAACGTTATTGTTAATATACACTCCAATTGTCCTCCATGTAATAAAAAACCTTGCCCATCTTATTGTGGTAGAGGTAATATAGTTTTGGAATTGGATGGTGGAACTTGCGAAGAGTTGAATATTCAACCTGGTGATACCGTTGAATACTTATTTTGATTCTTGAATCTTCTCTTTTAATTTATTTTCAAATTCTTGGGCAATCATCTTCACGAACTTAACGTACGGATGGTCTTCTTTGTTTGAGTCATAACGATATGTTCCTTGAGGTGGTCTTGTACCTCTCCCTAAATAACTTAAACCTCCGATGTTTGTAATACATTTGTGACCTCCTGAATTGGCTTGAATTATATCCCACGCACTTACTTTAATCTTATCTAACATTTCTCTATGTTCCTCAGGTAAGTCTTTGAATGGTGTCTCCATCATATCTTTAATATGATTAAGCGCTTTTTCTCCGTTTGGTAGGTTCTCAAACTTTCCACCATAAATGGCATTAAAGTCTTGAAATGTAAATCCAATACTTTCAGGTCCAACGCTTGTTTCACTAACCCATTTAACTGTAGACAAAGGAATCATCTTTTCTTTAAGTTTAGACTCCCATCTTCCCAAAACTTCTTGAGCTATCTCACCTAAGTTAACTCCTTTCAATTCTCTGTCCTTTTTAAATGGATTACAAGACGCTTGAACTAACCCCATTGGCCAAGACATGATTAAAAAATCAGCGTCAGGATTGTTCTTAAAAGGGGTATAACGGTCATATGAACCTGGTTTAAACATTGAACCTCCTCCGTATTGAGATATAATACTATCTTCAACTTTTGGAACCCCTTCCATTGATTTCATATAGTCTTTGGCATTATGTTGAAGTTCTTCTGTACCAACGGCATTAGTTTCTTTCATCCATTTCTTTATGTTAGTAAGAATTGACATTAATGAAGGCTCACTATCCATAACCAATCCTTCCAAAAATCCTGGTCTGTTTTTGAAAGCTAAAACTAATTTGTTAATAACAAACCCTAATAACATTTTGTTTTTTTGAAGTGGTAATTCTTTATCAAAACGAAAAAGGTAATTTACAACATCTTCAGGTGTAATATTCTGACGGGCAAAATCTGCAGAGTCTACAGTATTAATTAAAAGGACATCCGAACTTGGAAATAAATCTTTTGGAGAAACAATTTGAGATATTGTTTCAACATTTGAACGAGCTTGTCTGAATGACTTTGATGTGTCTTTATCAGCACCTACTTGTCTATCATGGTGGTCCGTATGTATCTTGAACATTGGTTTACCATGAGCAAAATCAACTAAAACCGGCATTACGTCTCCTTTAGCATCATTCTTTTTAACGGCAAATTCTTTATCTCCGTATTGAATTATGTGAGAACCAACAACCTTAATACCATTATCTTCAAGATATTTCTTCATCGCAATAGCGGTTGTGACACCGTCCAAGTCTTGGTGAAAATAAATTTCAGCTTTAGGATATCTTTTCCTTAAAGCTGAAATGTCTCTTAATCCTGATTCTGATATTATTTTTTTCATTAAACTCCTAACCAATTTAAAAATGTATCCACGGGTCCACCCTCTTTAGCAATAAGGTCCTTCAATAATTTTCTATCTTGTTCCGGCATCTTATCCCATGTGTTTGGACCCCACGTACCATCTGAAGGATATACTCCAATTCTAGATTGGTATTTTGAAATTGCTGCTTCTGTTGCAGAATTACGTCCTGTTCTACCATCTTCACTTAATCCTGCTTTCATTGTTTTGTTTAAAAACTTTTGAATAGCCCTTGTGATATTTCTTTCTTCACTTTGTTCTGTGATTACTCTCTTGATGACATTTGTTAAGTCAGCCTCAGTCAATCGTATTACTTTTTTTGCCATATTAATATTTTAATGTAAGTCTGTATTTTGTTTGATTTATGTCACCCAAAATTTCATCTCTGATGTTTAATAAGTCACTATCATATTTTGGGTCTAATTGTTCTGTCATACCCACTAAGAATTCAGTGATTCCATCCATAAAGTTTTGAACACTTAATGCTGAGATGTCTTGGAACATAATAGAAAATTCTGAATCAAATTGGACTCTTCCATATTTTCCCATCATAGCCTCTACTAACTTATCTATATTACCTCCCATAGCCTCATAAATTTCTCCATAAGCTTTATGTTTAGCATCTCCAAATGTTTGCCAATGTAAAAATTTGAACTGTAATTGTATTTGGACAAGTTTGAGTGTTATTTCTTCTTTCATATCTTTTATTTTAAATTGTTGATAAGGCGGCTTTACCTAATTGATTATTAAACAAACCTCCAATTAATCCTACTAATGGGTTATCGTTTTTATTTGGTGTAGTTTGTGTGGTTTGTGCCGTGTTGTTAGATGCTTGTGATTCTGACGATTTTTTAGAGTCATCATTATAATTCTTGGCAATGTAGTCACTTGTTTTAGGGTCATCAGCAACTTTTTTTCTAAATTCAGCATCTTCAGACATCTTCCTTTCAAATGTTGTCAAAGAAGGAATTCCAAAGTAAGCAAGTAAATTATTAGTACTAATAAATTTTCTGAACGCAGCTCTTCTATCTCCACCAGCTTGTACGTTCAACCACCATCTTTTAATTCCAGTTTCAGGTGCAACACCATGTTTAACAAAGTAATTAGTTAATCTTTCTCCTTGAAAATAGTCCTTAAGTCCTTTACCAAATTTACCTCCCGCAGCAACTTCTTTTGCAGCTGCCTTGGTTCCGGCAATAACACTTCCTCCACTTATTTCACTCAATCCTGATTTTAATTTTGAACCTAAGCTTGAGTTCACCTTTGTAATCCCCTGTACTGTTTTTTCAACTGCAGGAGTTTTTACATATTTTCCTAATTTAGCAAATTTAGCAGCAGCTTCAGGATTTTTGGCTAAATACTCAGTTAATTTTACACCGCCAGTTTTTAACGCAACCGCTCCTTTTCTACTACCTTGAAATAATTTTATAATTGGTTTAACAATAAAATCACCAACTGTAGGTATAAGAGCAATCAACATTAACGCCGCGTATAATTTTTCACCTTTATAAAGATAATAGCATATTAAAGCAATGTCAGCCAATTCTCCAATAACAGGTACGAATCCAACAGCCATTAATACATTCTCGATGCTTAACAACGACTCGTTAAGTACTTGTTGTTCCTTGATTAAATTTAATTGTTTTTTGTTTATAACGATGTCAGCCATTTTATTTATAATATCCTTATAAATATCCTGTAAATAAAAAAAAGGGTCATAACGACCCTTTAATTATAAATCTAATTTAGTTTGTTTCTTTTTATCAATAAAATGTTGAACTCTGTCTTTCGCCACCTTAGAATAATTCTCACTTAATTCAATCCCTATCCACCTACGTCCACCAATCTCAGCGGCACAAATACTTGTACCAGAACCTGTAAATGGGTCAAGAACAATATCGTTCCTGTATGTTAGAATTTTAATAGCTTTCATTGGAATATCCATTGAGAATGTTGCCTTAGTCATTTGTTTTGTATCAGCAAAATAATCCCACTGTCCGTATACCAACTCCATAAATTCTTTCTTATGTTCATCTTGATACATTGTTTTCTTTTTTGTTGTCCCATCTTCCTGTTCAATATCCATAACCTCACCAACCCATTCAGGTTCTCCCTTAATCTTTTTTATATGAGTCTTTTTATACGCCAACAACACACATTCTTTTGGGTTATAGATATAAGGTGCCGATGGTGACATCCATGAACCCCACGCAGTAGTCTTACTTCTATGTGGAGAATCTTCTTCTAAATCCACAATACCATAAAACTTGTAACCAATACTCTTCATCACTTGCCAAAGTTCAGACACCATCAGTATTCTTCCACCTTTGTCTTGTCTGTTAATTTCATAAGGAATGTTTAAGGCAATTCTGCCGTCATCTTTTAACACTCTATAAGCCTCTCTTAACCAACTAGCACTGAATAATTTATATTGTTCAAATTCAATGTCGTCGTTGAATGAGTCGTAAGCAATTCCAACACCATAAGGTGGTGACGTTACAATTAAATCCACAGAAGATTCTGGCATCTTCGCCATCACTTCAATACAATCCCCATTAATAACTTTCCCTATGTAATCTTCTATCATAACTTTCCCTCTTGTTTTAATTGTTCTCTAATTTTAGTTGCCGATATCTCACTTATTTCTGTTGGTGGTATATGTTCAATAATATCATAACCAACTCCTCTACCAAAGTTTACTGATTCGATGTCAGGGATTTTGATAATTTCAACTCTTCCTTCACTAATTAAATCCAACAATTCAAATAATATATTCGAATGAACTTGTTCAGTGGTAAAGGGGTTTTTTTCATCAGGTTTGACATCTCTGATACAAATCAAAACATTTTTACCTTCCTTTAATCTTTGGTCAATTAACCATTTGTGACCAGAATGCCACGGTTGCCATCTTCCGATAAACATTGAATATTGTTTACCTTGAGTATTCTTTAGTTTCGGGTCTCCTTCTACGTGAATTTTTTCCATTATATTTTTAATTTTCTTCTTAATTCTAAAAATGTTGCATACTCACTACTATCTGTAGTGTCACAATCAATGAAGAGACTTAAAGGTTCTTCATAGTTTACGTGAAACTGTTCTCTACCTCTAACATTTTGGGTATGTACATATACCTCTATTAAATCATCTTTCATCTCTACCTTGAATTCTTCTCTTTGGTCCCTAAAAGGTGATACTAAAGATACAATCACAGTATATCCTTTATGATGTAAAAATTTGGCAAGTATCTGAGCCTTCTCAATATTCTTACGTCTACCTTCCTCGCTGTAGTCTTTGTTAATAAAGATTTCACGAAGGTCGTCCCCATCCACAATCATAGACTTATTGGGAAAACTTGATTGTATCCAAGTGGCTAATGTTGTCTTACCAGCACCAGGTTGTCCTGTTAACCAATATATCATTTCTCTAAGTTTTTAATTTTACGGTCTAAATAAAATGCAGCCTTTTTCAAATCTTCAAGTTCTTTTGTTTCATCTTTCTTACCAGCCCTTGCAACATATTTAACCACGTTGAAAAGATACGCATCGAAATCTAATCCCCAAGCTTCGCAGACTTTAATTACTTCGTATGGATTATCCACCCCGCCATAATGAGCAGGTCCATTTACCATTTCATTTTGTACCATTACTTAGAATTTTTTTCAGGTTTACTACCTTTCTTGTAAGGTTTCTTTTCAACTTGTTCGGTTGGTTGGTCACTTGATTGTTCTGTTACTTCTTCAGCAACTTTTTTACCTCTTGATAATTTCCATTCTGTTTTGGAAATGTAAGCCCATGATGAACCCACCATGTTATAGGCTGTTTTTTCGTCTACTCTTTTGATGTCACCTACTTGTACATCTTTTCCTGCTCGTAATGCTTTAATACACTTCATTGGTTGTTTCCTCCATGTTTTTTTTGTTATTTATAATTGATAGAATTTCTTCATCAGTTTTTCCCTGAACGAATAGTTCATATATCTTTACACTTTCATCATCTTCAAAAGTGAGTCCATCACTTTTTCCATAATAGTTTTTTAAACCACCATTGGTTAATGCGTTATAGCATCTCTCAAAACTTACATAACGTTGATTAAATCCCATAAAACAAATATAGGAAATTTAATCTTCTGAGTCAAAGTTTTTTATCTTTTCTAAATTAACTACTTGGAAAACATATGCCATCACTTTTCTTTTCATAATTGGAATTAGGGTTGCATCCATTGGGAATCTATGTGTTGTTTTCATTTCAAATACTGAAAAATCATGATGGTCTCCTAAATCTTTCCACGTTGAGTACGTATCTATTAATGATGAAAGAGTAATATCTTTCGGCTCGTCTTTGTAGATTAGATTAAGGTGCGTTTTATTATTAACATCATCACCTTTGACTTTCTTGATTTGATATTCCCAAACATATAATTTTACATCTTCCTTATCATAATAAAAGATGTAACCTAATCCTCCATTTAAAGAATGTTTATTCTTTTTAATTGAGATGGTAACCGCATCATAAGCCATGTTCCAAATTGACTTTGCCATATTGAATGCGTCGAATAGTTTATTACCCGAATACTTGATGGTTTTATCTAATTCATTTTCCTCTTCGGTACTTAAATCTCTTGGTTTTTTTGGGTAGAGTTCTTTCAATAGAATCTCATCATCACAAGATTCAAATTTCTTTTTTGTAAGTAATAAAGTATTTTCTTTAACTAATGATTGTAAGTTTGCAAGATGTAGTGATAACTCAACGAAGTCAGGATATATCTCTAACCTGTCGAAACCTTTTTCACACTTTTGCAAGTAGTCCAATAAAGTATATTTGTTGTATTCAAAGTCAACCGGCTCCTTCAATAACCATTCGGGATTAAGCTTAAACGACATCTTCTTTTTTCTTGCCATACCAAAATATAACTTTAAATTTAATTTTAATCAATTCTGATTACGTAAAATAGTTGTCCTTGGACATATACCTCATCCGAATTTCCATCATAACTACTTAAACAAGAACCATATCCATCAGAATCTATAACTCCTTGAATGAAATCATCTTTGTCAATATAGTCTTCCCAATTCAATCCAAATGTTTCCATAAACTCTTCTGGGTCACGTCTTACATCTGAAACCAAGTCACTAACTTTATCGTTAATCAAGTCATCAGGAAACTCACCCTCGGGGTCTGCTTCAATTTCTTCAATTTCATCTTTGTATTCGGTAATTCTATCATTAAGTTCATCTATTTGTTCCTCAATATCTGAATCATCACCAGTCATTTCATTTTCAAGTCTCTCAATTAAAGCCTCAGTCTGTTCTATTCTACTATCTAATATTTCTATCTTTTCATCTTGTTCGCTTGAAAGTTGTCTTTCGCTATCATCAAAATAAGACTCTGGGTTGTCTCTAACATCATCATCATAAACCTCTTCAGCATAAGAGGCAACCGCTTCTTCATCAATATATCCTCGGGCAAATCCTTGATTAAATCCATTATACCCAATATCATCAATTAGATTATCAACACAATCATAAGCACTTGTATCAACTTCGCCCTGTGTACCAACGGCATATCTACGTCCTTCTACATCTGAATCAATTACCTCAAATTCAGTCATATCATAATGTCTACCTGTTGGAATAATATTATAAACATCAATACTACTTTCTAATGTCTCTAGTTCATCTTCTAAAGTTTCTTTTTCATCTAACAAATCTGTTCTAACATCTTCACTATTATCGTACTCACTTTCTAATCTTTCAATCTCATCTTTTAATCTTTGAATCTCAATTCTATCTTCGTTTGTTTTAACTTCAACATTATCATTACTTTCAAGCCAATCTAAAAGGGCGTGTGCTTTCAATCCTTCTTCAGGACAGTCGGGACCTAAATCCCATTCTCCGTTTTCTCTTCTCTCTTGTGCTTCAGCTCTTTGTTCGTTTAATATGTTTTGTAGTCTTAATTTTTCCAATCTATCTCTTTCTTTTTTAGCCGCCTCTTTATCTCTAAATATTTTTAATTGGTCAGCATATTCGGCCTCCATATAGTTGGTAATACCTTCGTTAACTTTTTTTAATTCATCTGTACCAAAAATCCACCCATGAGTTATACTTTCATCAAGGGCGTTCCAATATGATTCAAGACCATCAAACTTTTTAAGAATAGCTATTTTATATTCAGGGTTGTTGGTTGGGAGACTTTTATCAATAACGTAAAATAATTTACCGTCTTCATTGTACCGATTGAAATGGCTATTCGATTCCGCCGCAGTACACCACTTTGTACCTTTTCCATAATAACAAGATGATTCATGAGTTAAAGGATTAACAACAAAAAAACGTGAGTCATCATAAACAACATTACCACCTTCAACTTTTCTTACAGTTCTTCTAGTTTTGTTTTCGTAGTCAGCTAACGCTTGAAATAATTTTGTAGTATTTGGATATTGATATAAATCTGTTACAGGTAAGTTAGAGCCAATTGAAACGAATTTATTAACTGCGTCAGCTAATTTATCAAAGTTCTCATCAAAGTTAATTGAATCGATATTTTTACCCACCCAATCCAAATACTTTGGTGGAATAAGTTTACTCATTCTTTTTAGTTGTTCAGGTGAAAACTTTTTACCGTACTTTGTTTCAAACTGTTCTATTCTACCTTCACTAATCAATTTTAAAAAATCCATTCTGTTTTATTTGATAAATATTCTTTTAAGTTTATATTTCACTAAAGATAATATTTATTATGATAAACCAAAGAAAAAATTAATACCATGGGATGCGGATGCAAAAATAAAGGTAATGAAAGTCAACCACCAGCACAGTCTAATGTTCAACAAGCTCCACCACCAGCGAAGCCAAATGTTAACGAAGATGTTAAGTCAGCAATCAAGAAAACGATTGAGAAGTACTACAACGTTAACAAGACTAACACTAACGGTTGGGTGAAATAATAACCTAATTCAAAAAAACTATTAAGAGGGACAATAAAATGTCCCTTTTTTTGTATTTATATGTAATGGACATAGATGACATTATAGAAAAATTTAATAACAACGACTTAGAGGTTGAGAAATACTTCAATGACTACCAAACATTCTTCAATATGTTGAAGAAACGAGGCCGTATGGGAGACATTGACCCCAACAATGCTGATAATGGTGGATATTGGCAAAACGAATATCTTCTTTGGTTGTATGAAAACGATAGAGAAAATTATTATAAATGGATTCAAACTTTGTTGAATGATGTAGTAATTGAAGATGGGAAAGCATATTTGGAACTTAATGATAGAGGTGATTTGGCAAGATTGTTTTGTAAAAACGATAGAAATGGACCTGATAGAGATACTATCGAATCTGTTTTGAATGGTGAAAGCGATTGGGAACCTTACTATAACACAACCGATGATGTTTATAGCGACGTTATTGAAGAACTTACACCTGAAAATGATAAAAGATTACAAGAATATATTGTTAATATTTTAGAGGGTCAAGAAGTTACAGGATTGAGTGACGAACTACAATTAATTGCATCAGAACAAGGTCATCCTGACTATGTCGAAGTTAATATGGAAAATGTTAAGCGAATAGTTGATGATAAAGAGAGTATGAATGAACTACTTAACGGCCCATTAGATGAATTAAAAAGTGAATTATACTCGATACATAGTTCATCCTATAACTCAGCGTATGAGGATGATATTTATCGTTCAATATGGTACGAATTACAAGATTATGTAATAGGTCCAGGTGAATGGATAACAAAACCCCACCCATATAAAAAGAATACGGAAATTCAATATAATAAGTTACCTTTGACTGCATTTGAGACAGATATAAATGATTACCTAAACAATAATAAAGGTTATGGTAATTCAGGGACTTTAGAATACCACGGTAGTTTCATAGCTATAATGGCGGAAGACAGAGATTGTTTATCTGTAAACCCACCTGATTACCCTGATAGTCGTAAAGTAGATAAAAATATTAATGAGTATTTTAAAGATTACATTTAATGAGTAAAGATAAACTTATATTAAAAGTATTAAGGGAACAAAGAGGTTTTACTCCACGTAAAACTCCACCACCAAACATCAAATCAATTTTATCACAGATTGAGTTGTTTGAGATGTACCCGAAGATATTTGCTGTTGTTATTAAGAACGATAAGTTAAGAGCTAGAGTTTTTATGCGTTACCAAGAGTTCTATGAATCTGATTCAGATAGTTTCAGAGGTAAAGGATTCAAGTGGCAAGACTACACAAAATTCTACAAAGAGAAAACAAAGAACGACATCTTCACATACCACGAAGATTGGGCTGGTTATAACATACCTTGTGATTCAATTGAATCTTGTATGTCTATGATTCCTGACCTTAACTTCTACGATTTAATTATGTTTAGCATTGTTGATACCGTAAGAGCCATTGTTGGTGGTGATAACTATTACTTAATTGGTATCGACCAATCTACAGGTGATGACCCATCTTTAATATTCCATGAGGTTGCTCACGGTCTATGGTTCTCAACTCCAGCTTACAGAAACAAACAATTCTCTAACATCGAGAACATGAATCAATCGGTAAGAAATCAAGTTGCCAAGAAGATAACTGGTATGGGATATGCTGAGAAAGTTGTAGATGATGAGATTCAATCATATTTATCTACAGGTATTGGTGATGACATGAGAAGGATTAAAGATATCAAACAAGCTCAAATTCCTTTTAAAAATGTCTTTGACCAATACGCAGACAAAATTAAACCAAAAAAACTCCAAATTGATTGGAGTACTGATTTAGACTAATGAAGTTTATTAATATATTAGAAACAGTTATCTCAGAACAAAAGAGATTTAGATTTGACCCTGAAACCTATACAAGGTTGATAGAGTTAACTAATAAGTTGTGGTCTAATAGAAACAAACAATACGATAAGAAAACAAAAGTAGACCAACTACAATTTAAAACTTCAGATGGTTCAGATGCTTTAGTTCAAATTTATATCAATCCAAGATATCCTCATTTCGGTGAATTAGATACAAGACCAAAAGGTTCAAGAGACCCGTTAGATTTGGTAATTCAATTGAATCCAAAAAAGTATGGTTCCAAGAAAAACCTTTTCTTAACCATCTATCACGAAATGTTACACGCCACAGACCCATCACAGTCTACAAAAATGAATATCAAATATCAATCAAGATATAATGAAAAGTCAGATAAAGATTATTGGGGTCATCCAATTGAATTTAGAGCAATCACAAATGAATTCTTAGAAGCTTTGGTTGGTGAATTCTCAAGAAGATTTAATAGATTAAAAAATGTAGAAAATAAAAAATTCCTCCTTAAGTCTTTAAATAATATTGTAAACTATTTTGGAAAAAATGAGAAGCTTTCCAAATTGTCATTAGATATCTTAGATAGGTTAAATGATGAAAACATCGGAGATAATAAAATATCTAAAATTCTTGGAGATATCTCAGTTGACTATCCACAAACCACAGAACTCATTGATAAGAAAGATGAACCTTATTATTTAACTTACATCGAATTAGTTAAGAAACATAATCCTAAAATGTGGCCAAGATTCTTAACAATGTTATACAACACAAAAGACGAAATAGAAATGTTATTAAATAAAGAAGGGGTTTAAATCAACCCCTTTTCTTTTATTCTATTTTCAAAATATTCTAATCTAGTCTCACTTTCATCTAATTCTTCAAATTGTTCTTTTATCGCCTCAAGACAAATTGAAACTATTTCGTGATACTTAACTTTTTTCAAATCCGTTGTGTTATTACCACTATAAACTAATTCAGGGAATATCTCCGCAACTTCTTGCGCAATAAATCCTATGTCAACCGTATTATCACCATCATCATTTGGTCTTTTCCAAATAAACTCAACTCCTCTTATTTTTAATAATTTTGTAAGTGGTGTCTCTATATTTCTAATATTCTTTTTAAATCTTATATCCGAAGGTGGTCCTGTTGGTCCTTGGTCTCCGACAGGTCCTTTGGCTCCTTGAGCTCCTTGAATACCTGCACCACCTTGAAGTCCTTGAGCTCCTTGATTACCTCCTGGTCCTTGCGGTCCTCCTGGTCCTTGAGCTCCTTGAGCACCTTGACCTCCACCTGGTCCTACTGGTCCTTGAGCACCTTGACTTCCTGTTGCACCCCCCGGTCCTACTGGTCCTTGAGCACCTTGACTTCCTGTTGCACCTCCTGGTCCTGTTGGTCCTTGAGCTCCTTGAGCACCTTGTCCTCCACCTGGTCCTGTTGGTCCTTGAGACCCTTGAGCTCCTTGCCCTCCTGGTCCTCCTTGGAAACCTTGAGCACCTCCTGGTCCTGTTGGTCCTGTTGGTGAAGCTCCTTGAGCACCTTGAGCACCGGTTGCAGCAGTCGCTCCTTGAGCTCCTTGACCTCCTTGGGAACCTTGAGCACCTTGAGCTCCTTGGCCTCCTGTTCCTCCTTGTGAACCTTGAGCTCCGGCTCCTCCAGCTCCTCCTTGAGCTCCCTGACCTCCTTGTGAACCTTGAGCTCCTTGAACACCCTTAGGTCCTTGAGCACCTTGAGAACCTTGTCCTCCTGTTCCTCCTTGTGAACCTTGAGCACCAGCACCTCCAGCTCCTCCTTGTGAACCTTGACCTCCTTGTGAACCTTGAGCTCCTTGAGCTCCTTGAGCTCCTTGTCCACCTTGAGCACCTTGGGCTCCTGTTCCTCCTTGTGAACCTTGAGCACCAGCGCCTCCAGCTCCTCCTTGTGAACCTTGACCTCCTTGTGAACCTTGAGCTCCTTGTCCTCCAGTTCCACCCTGAGCTCCCTGAGCACCTTGTCCTCCTTGAGCACCTTGGGCTCCTGTGGCTCCACCACCACCTTGTGCTCCTTGAGCTCCTTGTCCACCTTGTGAACCTTGAGCTCCTTGACCTCCTTTAGTTCCTTGAGCTCCTTGAGCTCCTTGTCCACCTTGAGCACCTTGGGCTCCTGTGGCTCCACCACCACCTTGCGCTCCTTGAGCTCCTTGACCTCCTTGAGCACCTTGGGCTCCTGTGGCTCCACCACCACCTTGTGCTCCTTGAGCTCCTTGACCTCCTTGTGAACCTTGAGCTCCTGTGGCTCCCTGACCTCCCTTAGCTCCTTGAGCGCCTTGTCCTCCTTGAGCACCTTGGGCTCCTTGAGCACCTGTCGAACCTTGGGCTCCTTGAGCACCTTGTCCTCCTTGTGAACCTTGAGCTCCGGCCGTTCCTGTCGCCCCTTGAGCACCTTGTGCTCCTTGTCCTCCTTGAGCTCCTTGTGAACCTTGGGCTCCTGTTGAACCTTGAGCACCTTGAGCACCTTGTCCTCCTTGTGAACCTTGAGCTCCGGCCGTTCCTGTTGCTCCTTGAGCTCCTTGTGCTCCTTGTCCTCCTTGGGCACCTGTAGAGCCTTGAGCACCTGTAGAACCTTGAGCACCTTGTGCTCCTTGTCCTCCAGTTCCACCTTGAGCTCCCTGAGCACCTTGTCCTCCTTGAGCACCTTGAGCACCTTGAGTATATCTTGTACCTAACCAACCCGTTGAATCTATCAAGTTTCCTGAGTTGTTTGTAAGTGATGTAATTAATCTTAAATCTGCAGAAGTCACTCTGAAGTTTGGATAAGTATTATCCATAGAAAGATACGTAGTTGCGCCTCTTTTAAATTTAAGCGTACCTGTTTCTATCACCCATGTTGTAACTGTGGATGCAGAATCATAAAAGTCTATTTTACCCGACGCTGGGGTTATTATTATATCTTCAGCCACTTACTAATTCTTTAAGTTTGTTTATTCTTTCTAATATCGAATCTATTCTTTTTTGTTGTTCTTGTATTGAACCAATCCCTAAACTTACAAGTTGACCATATTCAATAGATTTATACCCATCTCTATTAGTATCAACAACTCCAGGTATAACTTTTTCCATCTCCTGAGCAATAAACCCAAATGAATCACCTGAAAATGCTGCTTGGGATTGAAGACTTTTGTTACCTCTTAAATAAACACTATCGTCATCCCATTCAAAAAGGACACCTTGAAGTTTTTGAATTACATCTAAATTATTTTCAAGTCTAACAACATTATCTTTAAGTCTTATATCCGAAGGTCCTCCTGGTCCTGCAAGACCTTGATGGCCTTGATTACCCGTATCTCCTTGGGGTCCTGTATTTCCTTGTGGACCGTCAGCACCTACCGGACCTTGAGCACCTTGTCCTCCTCCTCCTCCTTGAGAACCTTGTGCACCTGTGGCTCCTCCTCCACCACCTGAACCTTGAGCACCTTGAGAACCTTGGCCACCACCACCACCACCTGAACCTTGAGCACCTTGAGAACCTTGGCCACCACCACCACCACCTGAACCTTGGGCTCCTTGGGCTCCTGTCGCACCTCCTCCACCTTGTAGTCCTTGGGAACCTTGAGCACCTGTTGGTCCTGTTGGTCCAGGGGCACCTGCAACTCCACTTGCTGGTCCTTGAGGCCCTTGAGCGCCTACCGCTCCTTGAGAACCTTGTGCTCCCGTACTTCCCGCAGTACCTTGAGCCCCTTGCGGTCCTCCAGCTCCTGCAGCACCTTGAGCCCCTGTGTTGGCCCCTTGAGCTCCCTGAGCCCCTGTTGGTCCTTGAGAACCTTGAGCACCTTGGGCTCCTGTATTACCACCTTGAGCACCTTGGGCTCCTTGGAAACCTAAAGCTCCTTGTGCTCCTTGTGCACCTGTTGAAGCTCCTTGTGCTCCTTGTGCTCCTGTTGGTCCTTGAGAACCTTGAGCACCTTGGGCTCCTGTGTTGGCTCCTTGAGCACCTTGGGCTCCTTGGAAACCTAATGCTCCTTGAGCACCTTGGGCTCCTGTTGCGGCTCCTTGAGCTCCTTGGGCACCAGTTCCTCCTTGAGCTCCTTGAGCACCTTGGGCTCCTGTTGCGGCTCCTTGAGCACCTTGAGCTCCTTGGAAACCTAAAGTTCCTTGAGCTCCTTGAGCTCCTGTTGAAGCTCCTTGAGCACCTTGAGCTCCTGTTCCTCCTTGAGCACCTTGGGCTCCTTGGGCTCCTGTTGAAGCTCCTTGAGCACCTTGGGCTCCTGTTCCTCCTTGAGCTCCTTGGGCACCTTGGGCTCCTGTTGAAGCTCCTTGAGCACCTTGAGAACCTTGAGCGCCTTGAGAACCTATAGCTCCTTGGGCTCCTGTTGCAGCTCCTTGAGCTCCCTGAGCACCAGTTCCTCCTTGGGCTCCTGTATTACCTTGGGCTCCTGTTGCAGCTCCTTGTGCACCTTGAGCACCTTGTCCTCCTTGTGCTCCTGTATTACCTTGAGCTCCTATTGCGGCTCCTTGAGCTCCCTGAGCACCAGTTCCTCCTTGAGCTCCTGTATTACCTTGAGCTCCTGTTGCGGCTCCTTGTGCACCTTGAGCACCTTGTCCTCCTTGTGCTCCTGTATTACCTTGAGCTCCCGTTGCAGCCCCTTGAGCTCCCTGAGCACCTTGACCCCCTTGAGCACCTGTATTACCTTGAGCACCTGTTGATGCACCTTGTGCTCCTGTATTACCTTGTGCACCTGTATTACCTTGAGCACCTTGAGCTCCTTGGAGTCCTTTAATTGCTGTTGTTGGTCCTACCCATACACCTGTAGCATCAATCATTTGAGTTGCACCAACATAAGTAGAACCCGCAGTCGATGACCCTGAAACAATAATACTTGCTGTTCCAATAGTTACACCACTTGACACCGTTGTAGATGAAAAAACCAATGCGTTAGTAACATTTATTTGAAGCTTATTAGTTCCATCATCAAATAAAACGTGTGGATTGGTGTTACCACCTTTCCCTTGAGGATATATGAGTACGTTTGCCATTAATTTATTAGAGTTTCAAGTAAGTTTAATTCATCTTTAATATCTTCTATAAATATTTGTTGTGATTTTATAGCTTCAACTAAAACAGCATTTAATTTGTGGTATTCAACAAAATAATACCCATCTTCATGCATACCTACAACTTCGGGATAATATTTTCTAACGTCTTGAGCAATTAATCCAATGGTATGTAATTTACCTCTTCTTTTAAAGTAATCGTATTTGTCAGCACCAAGATTTTGATTCCAATCATATTCAACCGCCTCAAGTTCTAACAACTTAGGGAGAGCATCCTTAAGCGTTTTAATACCTGTCTTTAATGCTTCATCCGAAAAATAAGAACAATAATATTGTAGAGTATCTCCATCACCACAGGTTGGAAATACATACCAACATTCTATTAAATTACTCATATAACTACCGTAAATTGACTGACGACCAGCAAAATCACAGTTCGTATTCAAACAGTTAGTATAACTTGTATAGTGTGGTGTTGCAAATACAAAATAATTATAATATTGTTGATAACCTAAAAGATAATATTGATTATAATTACACGCAAAATAACAGTTATTATTTAGATAAAAATAAACGCCATAACAATTGATTCCAGGAGGTCCTGTTGGACCTTGAGCTCCTTGTGGTCCTGTTGGACCTTGAGCTCCTTGAGCACCACTATTTCCTGAACCACCCTGAGACCCTTGAGCTCCTTGTGGTCCTCCGTTTCCACCTGCACCTTGTGCACCTTGTCCACCACCTGGCCCTCCGTTTCCACCGGCACCTTGTGCACCTTGAGGTCCTGTACCACCACCTGGTCCTGTGGCTCCTTGTGCACCTTGAGGTCCTGTACCACCACCTGGTCCTGTGGCTCCTTGAGAACCTTGTCCTCCTCCACCTCCTTGAAATCCTGGAGCTCCTTGAGAACCTTGAGCACCTGTTGGTCCTCCCGGTCCTTGTGGTCCTCTATTACCTTGAAATCCTGGTGCCCCTTGTGGTCCCACAGTACCTTGAGCACCTTGAGCACCTTGTGCTCCTGTGGCTCCTCCAGCTCCTTGTGGTCCTCCTGCCCCTAACGCTCCTTGAGCTCCTGGATGTCCTGTTTGACCCGGATTACCTTGAGCTCCCGTTGCTCCTCCTGACCCTTGAGCTCCCGTGTTACCTATATTACCGCCAGGTCCTGTTGTACCTACGTTTCCTCCCGCTCCTTGAGCCCCTGTATTACCCGTTTGACCTGGATTACCTTGAGCTCCCGTTGCTCCTCCTGACCCTTGAGCTCCTGGATGACCTGTTTGGCCCTGAGCTCCTTGAACTCCTATTGGACCAAGAGCGCCTGATAATCCAACCTCCTCCGTATTTTGATACCACGTGCCTCCAGTTGATTGAGACGGTTTTTTCCAAAATATTCTTAATCCCTCTCCACCAGCATATTCCTGCATTCTTACTCTCATTGAGTAATTAACTCCAGCGGTTAAAGATATTGTTCCCACTGTGGTACCTAATGCGGGTGTACCTCTACCACCGTAAAAACTAGCAACATTTGTGCCGTTAATAAAAAGGTCGCAAGAATCGTCTGATTCTGCGGTAAACGTATAAGTTCCAGTTTCTGTTGGTCTGAATGTTGAAAAAGTTTGTACCGCAATATAATCTCCCGCTGTAGCTGGAATTGTTATACCAGCATTTGTAATTGTCGTCCAAACTACAAAATCCCAAATTACTCCAGGTGTAGAATTACCTGATGAGTATAAAGTTGAGTTAGAATATGCGGTATTAAACCATTTGTTAAAATCAGTTGAATCAGTAGGGTACTGACCATATTGAGACAGACTGCCATTACCAGCATTGACGGACCATATTTGATATGATACTTGGCCTACACCATATACACCTCCTTGTGCCCCTTGAGCTCCTGTATTTCCTGTCCCACCTCCTGAACCCTGAGCTCCTGTATTTCCTGTATTACCTCCAGGTCCTGTTGTACCTACATTCCCTGTCGCTCCCTGAGCTCCCGCATTTCCAGTTTGACCTTGAGCTCCTGTATTTCCTGTTCCACCACCTAAACCTTGAGCTCCCGTGTTACCTATATTACCGCCAGGTCCTGTTGTACCTACATTCCCTGTCGCTCCCTGAGCTCCCGCATTTCCAGTTTGACCTTGAGCTCCTGTATTTCCTGTTCCACCACCTGAACCCTGAGCACCCGTATTTCCTGTCGCTCCTTGAGCTCCTGTATTTCCTGTTCCGCCACCAGCTCCTTGAGCTCCTGTATTACCTATTGCTCCTGTGTTACCTTGGGCTCCTGTTGCACCTCCTGACCCTTGGGCTCCTGTGTTACCTGTTTGGCCTTGAGCACCTGTACTACCTTGTGCCCCTGTTCCTCCTTGGGCTCCTGTATTACCTATTGCTCCTGTATTACCTATCGCTCCTTGAGCCCCCGTAGCACCTTGAGCACCTGTATTACCTGTTTGGCCCTGAGCACCTGTCGAACCTTGTGCACCTGTTGAACCTTGTGCTCCTGTATTACCTATCGCTCCTGTATTACCTATCGCTCCTTGAGCCCCCGTAGCACCTTGAGCACCTGTATTACCAGTTGCACCTTGTGCCCCTGTTGAACCCTGTGCCCCTGTACTACCTTGAGCACCTGCTGAACCTCCTCCTCCTGTTGAGCCTTGAGCTCCTGTATTACCTTGAGCTCCTGTATTACCTAAAACGTTTGTTGATGGTCCAATCCATGAACTTGTACCATTAATTACTTGAACTCCTGTGACAGCATAATAATCTTTAACATTTATTGTTGTTGCAGAAACTGCACCAAGAGTTGGATTTACCACCAAAGCATTGGTTCCAAATTGGATAGTAGCCCCAGATATTACTTGTAAAGTAATAGTTGCGGTATTTGAAAAATCTATTTTTGGTATCCTCCCAGGTTGTCTTGAAATTGCGTTACTGGGATAAATTATAATATTTGCCATCCAAACTGTTTTGTTATCCTATAAATACAACGAAAGTTTATTATTGTAAAAAAGAATACTACAACTTTCAGATAATTTTTATTAGTATTAGGATTATTAAAATTTAATTCTTTTTTTATGAATTTAAAGTCACCTAAAAGTAAAATATCTATAATAAATTTATTTGCCGATTACATACTTAAAAGTATTCCTTCTGATGAAGATTCAATAATACAAATTGCAGATTGTAATAATTTTTATGTTATTAAAGGACTCACATCTTATAACATCCCTTTAGATATTTCAAAATTGTCAGATGAATTTTGTGAAAAATTTTCTTTTAAATCATTGAATACCATTGATTTGATTGAATACAATAAAAAATTTGTATCTAAAAAAGATTATAAATTCACTTTATTCAATAACGATAATTGTTCATACCCCACCAACGAGGAGGTATTTGATGATGATTCTGAATTAATTGTTGTTTCAGAGTTTCCTCACGGTTATTCCCTTAATCAAGGTCGATTATTATATTACTACACAAAACATATTGTGTATAACATACCATCAAACTATCCATTCTCAGGATTAAGGTTTGAAGTTCCGACGGACAAAGAAAAGTTAGAGTCTGATTTTAAGGTGTATAATATTCATACTGAAGACTATGATGAAAACTTGAGGTCATCTATATTGGATGTCTTTGATTTTGACACTTCGGCAATTAGTAATGAAATAAAAAAAGTGGATTGTTATGTTGAAGTAACTAATCCACTTGATGAATATCCTTTCTTAAAAGAAAAGGTTAAAGATTTTATTATTATTTAATAATCCCCACCTTCTTCCTGTGTTCATTAACAATGGTTAACGCCTCTGTTAGTTCGTCATAGTCTCTATCAGGAGCATATAAGAATGACTCATGAGATTTATCGTCTCCTTCGATGATTAGAAGAGCTGGTATCATATCATTCTTTGTAATTTCACTGAAGATATCATACTCTTGTTTGTACTTATCGATATCTCTATCAAAAAATTCAATACCTTCTTTCTGTAGCATATCTTTAAAGTCCTGACAGAATGGACATCCTTGCATTGTATAAACTACTACTGATAAATCTTTCATTAGTCTTCGATTAAACTAAGTACTTGGGTTGGAGACATTACTCCCGCTTGAGAGAATACTTCCTTGCCTTCCTTAAATATTTTTATTGTTGGTACACTTCTTATACCTAAGGTTTCAATTACGAAATCTCTGTCTGAATCAATATCGTACTTATAAATCCCGTATCTAGGTTCTGTTGATTCTTTAATTAAAGATTCATTCACTTTTTCTAAGTTAGATAACATAACCTTACAAGGTCCACACCATACTGCAAATAAATCTAGTATGAAGTCCTCACCGTTAGCCATTTTTTGTTTAAGTTGTTCTGTTGTTAGTTGTTGCATTTTTATATTGTTTTAATAATTGTGATAAGAACAAATACAATTCGTTGTATTGTTCCGCTTTATAATAAATAGTTAAATTTGAAATTGTGTCTGACTGTGGAATCACTCGGATTTGAACAAATAAATAAAAGTTTTGTTGGCTTTTAAAAATTACTTCCCCAAATTTTACCTGATTACTTTCATTCATTAATCCCTTTTCATATACTCTCGATAGTTTTTTTTCACTTAAGTATTTTAAGAATTCTCCTTTCAATTCATAACAACCCATTATTGAAAAGATGCCATCTTTTGATTCTAAATTTTGTATGTATTCTGGTTTCATAATAATGGAAGGTTAAAGTGGAAAATCGATTCTTGTGAGTCAATGTTTTTAAATGTCCATCGAAGACTACCCTCTTTATCCCAATAAGTATCAGATTTGAGAATTGCTCCGTTCTTACACTCTTTGGTTATTTTAACAGTTTCAAATCGTTTGTCTCTAACACAAGATAATACTTGTTTATCCAATTTCAATAGAACTGTAGTCCATGAATCTTCCAATTTTTGATTGAACTTACCCAAACTTTGAACTCTATCAGCATATACTACTCCGTTGTTCATAGTTAACTTATATTCAATCGTTGCCCTTTCTTCTAAAAATTTCCCATACCTTACAGAAATAATTAAACAACTTGGTTTTCCAATATATCCTTTAACACAGTTGGACTGATAACTACTCTCATCATTATAGTTTGAACTTGTATCCAAAAGTACTTGATGAAAATCGGCATGTGAAGGTTGAGATATCATTTCATACATATACTCAGGATAATGTCTTGTGTAATTACCCATTTTATAATGTTGGAGTTTCTCTGTCCAATCCAAATGTTCTTTACGAAAATCAGGTTTACTTTCAACTGACTTCCACTTCAAATCATGTTCCCCGAATGATTTTAATTCAACATACATTCTTATGTGGTCGCCGAAGGTCGTTGAATCTAAATTTTCATGTATGAAAACTTGTTTGAAAAGTGTGTAAACTTTTTTCAACTCCTCTTTTGAAATCAATTCAGTAAACTGAGCCGGTACATTTATAAAAGAAGATGGTTGATTTAACAAATCCAATATAATACTTTCTTTATCTTGGTTCAACCAATCATCTCCAAATAATTTTCTTGCGACTTCATATAAAGGTAGATTTAACTTATTACAAAAATGTAAAGCATGTCTTACTTTCTTACCTGAAAGATTATGTCTAATCATAATTGATTCGACTAGCTTATTGTCGTTTTTCTTCAATATCTTTTTTATTTCAGGTCCTCTCAGTTCACCTGTATAAACTTTAAAGTTGTTAGGATATTTGATTCCTCTTTTGTTAAGATAAAACCTAAATAGTCTATCTTCATAATTCAAATTTTCAAAGTTTTCCCTTTGGTCAATTTGAAATAAAAACTCCGAGAATGCGGTTGTAACTTCATTAAATGCAGTATTAGTAAAAAGAGTTAAATAATTTTTCATTTTAGACTTAATACTATTCGCTGGTTCCAAAAAGAAACAATTCCTTCTTACATTCTTAATACATTTCTTTTTCTTATTAAACCCTCTTAAATGCCCATTATAAACATCCCCTGTTTTTAAATTTACTGAAATGTAATCAACATTTTTTTCTACTTTAAACCAAGGTTTTCCCTCTCGTCTAGACATCATTCCCGTAAAAAATTTTATACTAACCTTATCCCCATTCTTTTCAACCACAATCATCGTATACTCTTTGCGAACTGAATACATAGGGTCTTTCAAATGTTTCATATAATACTCTTCCTCTTCCCAAGATTCTTCTTTTTGGAATGCAGGATGTTTTTCGGTTGCACCAAAAATAAATTCAGGATTATGTCCATCTATTGGCACAATACTATTATAGTCTTTATACTTTGTGGTACTGTACCTCTCAAAACTTTTCTTGTAGATTTCTTCTTTCACCTTGCAAATATAGTGAAAATAAAAATGGGAGACAATGTCTCCCACTTATTTAATTTAAACAGATATAACCGTTTTTGTATTTTATAAAAATCCTCTTATCTAATTCTTCAACTTTTTCTTCAATCTTCTCATCAATCACCTGACCATTCAATACCCTACAAATGTCTATTAGTTGTGGTTGAGTTAGTGCCGCCTCTTCACCTTTTTCATAATTCTGAGCCGCAACCTCTTTAATCTTGACATAGAACTCATCCTCTTTGTTCTTTGGGATAAGATTCAACAAGTCTTTAGGGTTTTCCTTAAAAAACTTAATCAAGTTATTCATGTATATTTCAACATCAACACTCATATAAATCAATTTTAATGTGATTGTAAATCCAACATACCATTACCCAAATCTTCACCCTTAGCTAATATCGCTTGAGGTATTTTTACATTTGGTGAACCTTTTAAGTTCAAGAAATATAAGTTTGGTAAATCAGCAATACATTCAGGTATTGAAGTCAACTTAGGGTTATTAATTAACGCCATAAATCTTAACTTAGGTAACTGACAAACTGCTTCAGGAATTGAATCAATACAGTTATCCAAAAGAATCATATTCAAATCTTTGAATCTTCCAATCTCTTCAGGAATGTTAATGATTACATCATTATTTTTACTGTCTCTATTTTGAATTTGGAATTCTTTTAAAGTATCTGGTAAGTTACCAATTAAATCATCCAATCCATATAACGCAATAAATTTACCAATTGCTCCGTGACTGAAACTATCAATAACAAGTTTCTCGCCACCAACAGTTAATCCTTTAGCAAACTCAGGTTTAAATAAATTCTTTAATTCCGCCATTGGTCCATTTAAGAACTGAACTAAATCAATTGAATGGTCAGCAGAATCCATAAATTGGTTAGATGGGAAATGGAATTGATATCTTGTTGCCGGCAACATTGATTTTTGACCTAATCTAGTATCATCATTTTTAATGATTACATACAGAGGACCATCTTTAATATATCTTTCAAAATAAGTTAAACCAGGACCTGAAGTACACCATCTTGTTTCACCTTTAGATGGTTCCAAATAGTAACCACCATAGAAACAAGCAGCGTCTTTACCCAATTGAGACTTATCAGAAATTTTAACAACAGTCCACTCATCTCCTCTGTAAATAACTTGACCACCTGGGTGTTCAAATGTTTTGGAAGCTTCCTTCTTTTCTTCAGCGGACGCTTTAGTTTTTTCTAATGAGAAATCTTTTACCTTATCATAAAGTTCAGATGGAGTCAATTTGTTTAAATCTCTCTCACCTTCAATTCTATCTTTAAATCTAATAAACTTATTTAAGTCATTTGTAATCTTACTTAAGTCCTCAATATAAGTTAATTTAGCTTGTTTTACTTCTTCTTCATATCCTCTCTCACCTGGCTGTCTTTCAGTTTTTGGAGTTAAGTAGTTCTTAATAATCCAAGCAGTAAACTTACCAGCTTTAACCTTCTTCAACTCTTCAGGGTCTGAAGTTTGTAAATCAACGTCGTTTAATTTAGTCGTTGGGTCAGCTTGCATAAGCTCATAGAACTCTTCTTTTGAAAGTTTTGGTTTCATTTTTTTCCCTTCTTTATCCACAGAAGGTTTTGTCAAAGCGTTCAATAACACTTCAAATTTAGATTGCTCTAATATAACAGACTTCAATAACGACGTAAACTTCATCTCTTTTGATTTAATTATAAATATATTGTGAATACAAAAATAACTAATAATTCAATATCAACAGCTCTTCAGCCATATTTTGTTTGACATTTTTTTTCGCAGCAGCCGCTTTAGCAAATTGTTTACGTTCCCACCTATACTGATTCTCAGGAAACCAATCATGTAATAACGGAAAATCGTAATATGATAAACTAAATTTACCCTGAACTCCACTAAGAACATTTGCCAGTCTTTCGTGGTCTTCACGGTCAAAATCATGATTATTATAATAATTCTCGGTCTTCCAATATGGAGGGTCTAAATAAATGTAAGTTGTTGGTGAATCATATTTTCTAATAACATCTTCAAAATCTAAATTTTCAACATGAGTTATTTTATCAAAATGTGTAATCCATGCAGGTTTTGATAATTTATCCCTAAATGTGATGAATTTAGACTTGTAGTTCCCTTTTAAATCTATAAATGAAGATGTCTCAGGCTTACTACCTGAAAAGACCTGTGTGAGGACGTACGCGTATTTGGCGGCTACCTCATAGTCAGGGTAGTTTATTGTAAAACCACTACCAAACAATTCTTTTTGGAATGCAACAAATTGTTCCTTCATTTCAGGAGGAGTGACAGTAACCCCAACTTGTTGAACAGGAATTGCGTCCATTGCTCTTTTTAGTTCAGTTGGATTTTGAACACACCGAAACAAATTATAATTTAATGGGTTGAAGTCGTTGTACACAACTTTCTTAAGATTTGGGTATTGACTCAAATCCATATTAAAGAAACACCAAAACATTCCTCCGAATGTTTCTACATATGTTTCCATGTCTTGTGGGTATAATGGAACTATCCATTTCCCAATTTTTGATTTACCTCCGATATAACTTAACATATTAGAAGTATAATAAAAAAAATTAAAAAAGCAAATTTACTTATAACAATTTTTGTATGGTCTACAAGAGGCTTTCTGTGTGAAACCCATCTTATTACAAGGTGTAGATTTACAATAAGATTGACTATACTTGCGAGGTTTCTTAAATTTACCTGATTCCTTTTCATCAAGAAATTGATAAAGGACTCTTTTAATAATTTGTTCACTAATCATACTTATAAATATGTCAGAAAAAGAATGTCAGACCTGTAAACAAAAAGGACCAGGGAAATTTCAAGTTGGAACTATACTCTTTGGTTTCTATATGTTGTTCTCATCATGCTATGGAACCTATCAAATAGTTAAAGAAATAATTAATTACTTTAAGTAGTTCTCTCAAACTTCACATGAAGTTTTACATACATATCTCCACCGCTATATCCTTTACCTCTTAATCTTAATGGTTTGGAGGTATCGAACGTTGCTGGCGCAGACATCATAAGGTCTGCATCTGGATGTGGAATGTTAAACTTATCTTGTTGTAATTGTTCTAAGTTCAAATATAGATTATAAATTAAATCATTATTCATTTTTTCATATCCGTCTGTCGGAGTCATTTCTATTTGTAAAACTAAGTCTCCGTACTCACCGTTACTGAAGTCACCCAAATTTTGTAACTTAAGGAACTGACCGTCATCGGCACCATATGGAATGTTCACTCTAATCTCTTGTGTTGCCGTCTTGGTACCTTTACCTGAACAGTGATGACATTTGTTGATGATTATGCTTCCTCTACCATTACAAGAAGGACATGCAGTTCTTACTTGTTGAACCATAAATCCTGTTCCAAATGTTTTTAGTTGGAATCCCGCTCCTCCACAAGTACCACAAGTATTAGTATCACCACCAGTTCCTTTACAAACACTACACCCTTGTTCTCTAAAATAGTTAACGGTTTTGACTGAAGCCTTATAAGACTCTATAGGTGATATCTGAACCTTTATAACTTTGTCAGGAGCAGACTTTCTTCTGAAATGTTGTTGCTGTTGCTGATTTCGTTGGTTAAACATTTGAGTGAATAAATCTTCAAATGGTGTTCCACCGTAGGGATTACTCTTTCGGTTATTATACTGTGCACGTTTGTCTTTATTACCTAACACTTCATACGCCTCGGCAATGTCTTTAAACATCTCTTCACCACCAGGGTTTACATCAGGATGATACTTTTTTGAAAGGTTTCGATAACTTTTTTTTATGTCATCTTCTGACGATTGCTCTTCAACTTCCAGTATTTTGTAATAATCTTTCATATATGGTAAACTACTTTGTAGTATTGTTTAAGAATAAACTAAAGAAAAAGATAATAAAGAAGTTTGTAACTTTAAAGAAGGCAACTCAGTTTTATGAAAAAAAATTGGCGGAGTCTAATGATGTTATCTTTGATGTGGTAGTTGAAAATGGACAACTGTCTCAATATGAGATTGGTATTATTGAGTTGAGCTCAAGGCAACTTGTTCCAGTTTATATGACCGATGAAATGGGTCGAAGTAAAAAGGTTAAACTCGATGAAGAAGGTATGACATTGTTTAAAATAACTCAATTTAAAAAAGAAGAATCTTTATTTGATATTCAAATCAATAAAAAAATATTCACTCAAGAGTTTATAAAGAAGTATTTGAAATCTGATGGGTTGAAGATGGTGTCTGTTCTTAATAATAAGATTGTTGTTCAGAACGATGATGTTGTTAATTTGTTCTCGTGTAAAAATGAAATCGAATCTTCCAGATTTATAGATTGTTTATCTAATCACTTCCATAAAATAAAAAGGGGTGATTGTCTTTTTATCAAAGATTACTCAACCCCTCAAAGAAAATATATGTATAGTTTGTTAGAATCCAAAGGATATGATAAGAAAGTCCTTTACAGAAAGTTTACGACTTACTCTCCTCCATTAAAATAAAATGGAACTCAGTTCCTGAGATGTCTATTGAAAATTGTTTGTGGTTTCTATCAATTTCTCTAAAGTGATTAATCACACTTGAATATTCTCCCTTAGGTAGCTCAAATATAATAGTACCTTTACCACTGAACAAAGTTTGTACTGACTCAGCAATTAATGCTAGTTTCTCTAATTCCCCAGGATTAGTATTTTTATCTTCTGCCATAATGTTAATTCTTTAGGAACAGGAAAAAATTCTTCCTTCTTAAATTGTTTAATCTCTTTAACGATTTTGTTTTTATAGGATTTCTCTTGTAAGTCATCCCTTTTTTTCTCACTCTCCAGCCAATTCAGCATCCTCTGGCTCGTCTCCATATTGCTCATCGATATCTAAATTTGGTGCGTCATCCTCATCAAAATCAAAATATAGATTTTGAAGTTTATCTAAATCTGTTTTCTCAAATGTTTGTTTGAGTTGTTCAACTGTCTGTTTAAATAATTTTTCTTTGAGTTCTCTCTCTTGGTTAAGTTTGATAACTTTGGCTATTTTTGTAAGGACTGTTGAAACATTCAGTTCATCTATCTGTGAAACAAAGGAAATACCTTTGTAGTTTTGGTCTTCCGCTTGGAATGCAACTGTTTCACCTTCTTCTAACATACTCTTCGGCATGCTCCACTTGGTTGGGAAAACCATATCAAAACTAACATAAGTTTTAAGTTTCCTGATTGAATGGATATAATCTATAAATGGTACTATTTCTTTGTAAAAACTCATAATTTAAAAATGTATGTGAATATGTAACTTATTGATAAACCAAGGAATATAAGTTCCTTAACACTATACGTTAACGGTTTAGGTTCACGTTGTGCTAAGGCACTTATAAACTTTGTGACATTTTTCAATGACACTAATATTGTGAATACGAATATAAAAAAATATAAAGCGTCAATATTATGCATTATCTTCTGTCTTTTTGTGTTCAAGGATTTCTCCTCTTAACTTTTGTAGTAAAGCCTTCAATTCTTGTGCTGACTTTCTTGCTCTTGTACCCGCACTTTTATTTCCCTTGAAGAATTTTGTTGAATCAACTGAAAGAAGTTCTGTTAATTCTTTAATTTGCTCTAAAGTTTCCATCTTTTAAAATGTTAAAAATTGTTTATTGGTTATAACCTGAAATATAAATTTTTTTGTCCTGGTGTAAATAGAATCAACGCTTTTTTATACTTCAATATTTTTTTCTAGTAGTTTATAAAGTTCGGTCAGGATATCTAAATCTGACTTACTGAATGGTTTTTCTATATCAAATACTTCTGAAATAAATTCAGGAATCACACTCTTAATATTATCTTCTTTTTGATTATAATAACTGTCTGAAAAGAATGATTCGAGATAATCTTTATGTTGTCCTCCGTGTTTAATTATAATGTTTTCTTTCTTAAAGTCATCCAATAATTTATTCCAGCACCAATCAAAGTGCAACGTATTATCTTCTTCAGACATTAATATCTTTGTTTCTAGCACATTCTCCCCAAGGTAGGTATCGGTAATGATAAAGTTAAGTGACTTAAATATATCACCGTACAGTTCAATTTTTTCATAATTCATGTTATGAACATTGAACCATACCACTACTTCTTCTTTAGGTATAGGCTTAGACATCCAATTAAAAAAATTCTCCATAGAGTTCATCTATGGAGAATATAAGTTATACATTTGAAATGTGAATTTTTATTGAGTTTTTCTATTATAATCAATCAAATTTTTCATTTTTTCCATATCTTCGTTAACAAGTTTTTCTGCTTTGTTTTCAGTAGATTCTAACGTGTTAAGTATTTTACTTGCCTTTGCAATTGAACTTTGACTGTCAGCTCCTTTTTTAGATTTTAAAGAACCTTTAGTTTGACCATTACCCTCAACCTCAACAGGTTGTGGTTGTCTCTTATAAGACGCTTTCATTTGCTCAGCACCATATAAATTTTCATCATAGTTTTTCTTGAATTTTTCACCAACTTTACTTGGGACTACATTACCTAACGCTTTTCCTTCTTTATCAGTAACAGCATTACCAAATGTTGAATCTCCTTTTAATTGCTTATCAATTCTTTTATCATCAGGTTTGATTTCATCATATACTAAATTTGTCATTCCCGGATAAGAGAAAGCATCAATATATTCTTCAACCGCCTCAGATGGATTGTATTTCATAACCTTAGCATCTTTATCCATTTGATAGTTACTTTCAGGGAATTTTTCAGGATTCATTTCATATTTTGCTTTAGTACCATCTTTTAAGTAATCAGTCATTTTTTTAGCCAATTCTTTGAAGTATGCGTCTCCCTCTGATTTATTCTTTCCTAAAACTTTTTCAGTTTTCTTTAAACCTGTTGCTTCTTTCTTACTGATGTTATCTTTTTCTGCAATGTCTTTAACTTTTTGTTCTAAAACTAAACTCTCAATCATATCAATTAATTCATTCTCAGTCAAAGAAAGAACGTTTCTATTTTCTTTTACACTTTTAAGAGTTAACGCCAAATTAACTTGTTTCAATAATTTTGAATCGGCCGCAGATAATTTCTTGTCTCCTTCACCTTTAGCCATTAATTCTTTTTTTAATTTGTTTAATAAAGTTTTTGGGATTTTCTTGTCTTCAGGAACATTTAACTTTTTATGTAATGCACCTTTTTTCATATCTGTTTTTTGAATCCACTTTTTCTCAGATTCTTTAGTTTCTTTTTTGTGATTACATTTACAATCAACCATTCCACATTTAGGACATTTTTTACCCTTCGCTTCTTTAACAGGATATTTGTGACCGCCAACTTCAAAACTTTTTTCATGATGTTTTCTAGCATTGTCTAAAGCACCTGAAAATTCATTTCCTTCATCAGTTTCAGCGTCTTCTTCTAAACCTTTTGCAAGTCTAACTCTAAATGGTTTACCACCAAATTTATCTTGATATCTTTTAAAAAATCTTTCTCCGTCGTTAGGTCCAAACCAAGGTTGTTTTCTACCGTGTTTTGCAAGTAATGAATCTACATCATGAAACTCCTCTTCGTCATAATCTTCTAAATCATCAGGATGTGTTTGTCTGTCATGTTCGTCAAACCAACCATGTTCATCATCAAATGAGCCAATCATTTTTGGTTTACGTAGACCTTTACCTACATACGTAGGTTCTTGAGCCGATAATTTTTCAGCTTCATCTTCTGCATCTTCGTCTCCTTCGTAATCACCTGAAGTTGATTCATCTTCTTCGTCATCAGAGAAAAAGAATTCTTCAACTTCTTCTTTATGTTTCTTTGCATCTCTTAATTTCTTAAAATCCGCACCTGTAATTTTATCTTTTGGCTCAGCTTGTTTAGCTATTTTTTTTTGACCAGTACTCAATTCTTCTTCAAGTTGTTCAGAAATTTGTTTAGATTTCTTCTCAATTTCCTCAGAAAGAATTTTTGAGACCATTTTGTCAATATTATTTTCAAAGTTGTTCATCGTAATTTTTTATTATAAATATCTTTATTTAGTTCTTTTATTCAATTTAATCATCTCTTGTTCAAGAATCTTTTTAATTCTCTCTTCACTGATTTTCATTTTCTTGGATACATTTCTAATTGCATTCTGGACTGATTCGTTTTTAGTAATTTTAAGATTATTAATATCTCCTTGATTACAATAAGGGAACTTAGTACATCTTTTCTTAATCTTAACAAATCCTCCTCCAGGTATTTGTGGTTTTCTACTTGGTCCCCAATCTTTCTTCTTAGTTGATTTAGCCCACATTGCCGGTGATTCATAACCACCAACTGAACCCGAACCTGTAGCCTCTTTAGCTTCTACTTTCTCTACCTCTTCAGTAACCTTTTTAACTTTTTTTACTTTCTTCTTTTGTTCTTTTGTTTCTAATTTTGGAGTTTCTTTGTCACTTTTCTCAATAAACTCGTCTGTTTCTCCCCCGAATAATGGTGCCGAATAAGCTCCACTTGACCCAGAACCCGTTGCTTCTTTAGTTTCCTCTTTCTCTTTTAAATTACGAGTGTAATTTGAAAAGTCTTTCATTGTTGAAGCATTGATTTGTATTCCTGGTTCGTTATACGCCTTTGCTAACTTGTTTTTAAATAAATCACCGATTTTTCCCATGTTAAGCGTTCTTTAATCTTGGTTCCCAATAACTTCTATTCATCCACATGAACTGATAGAACTCACGGAACATTCTTAATGTGATATCTTTAATATCACCTTCCAACTTACCTTTTTTGATATCCTTTTGGATTCTATCCATAAGTTTATCCTCAAATTGTTTAACAGTGCTATTACCCATAAAGTTTTTAATCTCTTTACGTACAATAACCTCTATTTCATTTTTTTCTGAAGATGTAAGTGCCATTATTTTGTTATTAAGAAAAATGTTAATACTGCAATCATACCAGTCCCTAAAATTGACTTGAATTTACCTTTTACTTTCTCTTTCTTCAAATCCCATTCTAATCTTTTAGAATATCCATCTAACACATTATATTTTTCATTTTGTGTATCAATGATTTTAACGTAGTTAGTTTCTTTAACTTTCATTGTGTTAATAACACTATCTTTTAAACCTACTTTACTTTCAAGGCTTACAATGTTTTGTTCTGCCAATTTCAATTCAGCTTTAGCAGAATCACCAGATAATAAATCTTTAGCAATTAGTTTGAAAACACTAACGGGTAAACATTTAGTTTTAATTGTGGTATCTTGCTGAGAAAAAGCTGTCAAGCTGAGGCTCAGTATAGTTACCAGCGCGATTAATTTCTTCATGGTATATTTCTTTTACGATTGTTTTTTGACCTTTTATTTTGTCGATGTGGTTGTCAACCTCATCAATCTTTTCATTATATCCTTCAATTGCACTATCTAATTTTTGTTGTTCTTTGTAAAGTTCTTTGATAGTGTTGTTTAATGAATCAATCTTTGCTTTCTCTAACGCATCCATTCCAACTCTTGGAGTTAAAACGAATATTACCCAATACAATAGGAATAGTCCAACTAAGACTTTTGCAATTGTTTTGTAGTTCTTTTTAAGGAAATTAATCATTTGTTTCTCTTGTTTTTTTCCTACTAGCTAAAATTCTTGACCACTTGGATTTGAATTTTTGATAGTATTGTTGAAGTTTATTTAATAATTGTAAGAAGCTTTCGTCAACCTTTAACATTTCTCCATCAACATAGATTCCACTATTTTCTCCGATTGTGAAAGTAAAATCTAAATCTGAATCAATGATTTTACCCGACCAATCAACATTATTTGGATACACATTTAACGTGTTGAAGTCAACAAGGTCAGAAACCTCATTAACAAATTCATCCATTGTTTCTTGGAAGGCTAATTTATCATCAGTAGTGATGTCAGTATCAGTTTTGCTTTTTCCGTGAAGAGCTAAGATACCACCAGAGATTCTGTACTTTTGTACTTTATCTTTGGCTGTAGGTTGTTCATTAGAACCTTCATTGTCGTTGTCTGTTTCAACATCATTTGCAGTCTCGTACTCTTGATTGTCTTGGTCTATTTTTTGTTCGATATCTGCGGCAATGTTGGGTGGAGCTTCATCTGTTGTTTGCTCCATTAACATTCTTGATTTCTTTAGAAGAGATTTAATCTCATCGTATCTTTCATTATGCAAGTTGCTCATGTTCTATAAATTTTGTAAAAGTTTCGAAATTGAAAGATGGGTTCAAGTCAGTGAATGCAGTATCAAAATTACTTTTGGATACGATACCTCCAAATCTACTAACACCTTCAACCTTGGTATTATGTCCTATGAACTTTCTTTCCAAGTTAAGAGATTCAATTATTTGGTTACACAATTCACCTGTTGTTTCCGTTTGACTTGTTGTGTAAGGTTGCCAGAAAAAGAAATCTCTCCACTTTTTTTCGTAAACCTGTTTATTATAAATACTCCCTTTCCAGTTAATATAATAGTTGGTTAGTGGTTTCTTTTCCAACCATCCCAAATTTTCTAAACAAACAACAACAGAGTTCCTGTTAATGTTTTGCTCAGTGAAATAATTTGAATAAGATATATCGTCAAGTAGTTGAATGACTTTACCTTCTGTTGTTACAATATAGTTAGGTATCTTATCGTACTTTCCATTATACCTAAATTTAAGGGAGGCTAAGTATTCCTCAACCTCCCTTGACGTATGACATAAGATTATTTGTCTCTTCTTTTTTTGTTTACCTACCGATTTAAAATTTCCATATTTTATTATATCAAGCATCTCTTCTAGTGTAAGTAAGGATTTTTTTTTCTGGAATTATTTTTTCTGGTATTTCTTCCATTGGTTCGTATTGTTCAACCAAATTACCAAATTTCTTTTCGTTAATTTTTCGTAATTCTTCCTCCAATATTCTAAGTTCTTCGTCAGTTGGATTAAGTTTTTCTTCAAAGAATTCAGCTTCTTTTTTACCGGCCTCAGTACTTAACAAATCAATATTAATATCTTTAACCAATAAATCAGTATTCTTATCTTCCTCTTCAAATTTTACCAACATATGTAGGAAAGATAAAGAGATAATAGGTAACATACCACCAGCAAATAATGCCAAGAATCTTTTATGACCAACAGGGTCTCCTGAATCAACACCCAACAAACTAACAATAGGGTCAACCATGTCCACCCAATCTTTGAAGGACTGACTGTTAACATCAATGTATTGATAAGCAAAGAATATGTTACCAATAAATTGAATTAGGGTTACGATACCAAATGGGAAGTAAACTTTTTTACCCATTTTTGCAGAAATCGCAGCCAATGCCGATAACGCAGCTATTTCGATACCAACTGATAGATATATCGCCCAACTAAACGGGTTAGATAAACCATACCATTTTGTTACGTGAGAAATTGATACTCCCGCAACAGTTAGGATTGGAACCAAAAACGCAATATAGATTATCGTTTTAAAGTTTTTTTGAAACCAATTCATTCTATTTTTTGTTTAGTCTTTTTATCTCTTCTTCAATTTCAGTTTGTCTTCTAACATCTAATAATTTTCTGTCAGTCGCCTGAATCATTCTTTTTTCTGATTCAAGACCCGAAATCTTAAGTTCTCTATCCAACTCACCTTTAGTATAAGTTGAATCTTTGATTGCTGTAATTTCTTTTTTAATCTTTGATAACTCTCTTGTGTCACCGCATCCTTTAAAGAATGTTAAAAGAGCAATTACTAATACAATAACCGTAAAGTTGTTTTCTATAAATTTTTTCATAATTTTTAATTTTAATACACACCCTAAAATATAAAAGGTGTATTGAATAAATACACCCTTTAACTAATTTTACATATAATCGAACAGAGAACCCGTCTCATTTCTCAGTTTTCTGAGAGCTTTTTCCTTAATCTGTCGTACCCTTTCCTTCGTTAAGTCGAAGTCATTACCTATATCTTCCAAGGTTCTTGTTGAGCCAGATAGTCCAAAATAATCCTCCACGATAATTCTTTCTCTCTCATCCAATACATCCAACATACCCAATAACTTATCTTTCAAAGTCTGTTCAGTAGTCAAGTTGGAATCAGCCCACTCAGCGTTAGGATTATTCAATACGTCCATCAAAGTGTCTCCATCTTCATTTAAAGGTGAATCCAAGTTAACAGTATAAGGTAGGTTAACAAACTTATCAGGTAATTCAACACCCTCTCTATCTAACTCTTTCTTAGCTTTCTGTAACTCTTGTACCACATTCACGGGAAGACGAATGGTTCTTGCATTCTCATTAAGAGATTGCAGGATGGATTGACGAACCCACCAAACGGCATAAGATATAAATCTTAATTTCTTGGACCAATCAAAGTTCTCGATGGCTTTCAACAAACCATAGTTTCCTTCGGCAATCAAATCAGGGAAGTCCAACCCTTGGTTTTGATATTGTTTACTCACGGTGATAACGAAACGAAGGTTACCTTCAAGTATCTCCTTCTTTATCTCCGCCTTTTCTTCATCGGTAATGTTTCCCGATAACATTCTATCTGCAAGTTCACGTTCTCTTTCAACCGTCATTACAGTTAACTTTCGAATGTCTTTTAAATAACTTGCAATCTCGTCTTGGTTAATTGGTATTACTGCTTTTTCTCTCATAATTAATTTTTACTATACGCATCCAACGTATCTTTTTCAAATGGTGTTAATGATTCAACCCCTTTGTTTCCAACCTTTTCCAATAACTGGTCCAAGGATGGCTTCTTTACTTTATCTTTAACTCTGTTCAAAACTAGTGCCATAAAATCATCTTCATCGTCTTCTTCAAACTCATCCTCAAAGAAATTTGGTTTAGATAAGTCCATATTAATAGATATATCACCACTCGCGTTTTCCAAATCTAATAGGTGTGTTTTCGCATCCTCAGGCATATAAAGTGACAAATTGTCAGTATTCTCTGTCAAAATGAACGAAGTCACAAGACCAAAGAATGAAATAGAAAGGAACTCATACATTTCAACTTGGTCCACCTCACTGGCGAAATGGAATAATAATCCACCATTACTATGTTGAAACTTTAATTGTGGTGAATCCACAAGTGGTGCAATTGTTAACGCAACATCTTTACAAAATTCTTCGGATTCAAATTCTCCGAACAAAATCAAAAAGTATTTTTTCATTATCATATATTATTTTTACGAAGGTATTCTTTTATTTTTAAAATCAGTACAAATACTGATTATTTTTTTATATTTTTTAACTATAAACTACCATACCGTGTTCTTCCACCCAACTTTGAGAGAATCCAATGTGGTTGGAACTTTCCTTCATCTTGGCAATTTTAACCTTAGCTTCCTCCAATACAACGGTAGCATCAATTGACCAAATCTTTGAACACTTCAATCCATTTTCCTTATCATATAATGCAAAAAAGAACTTGGTATTACGTTCAATACGGTGAAGGTTATCCTTATGGATTCTATCCAATTGGAATGAACCTCCGTCCTTACAACTTAAATATTCATAGTTCTCAGTACCTTCTTGATTGGTTGCATCAGCTCCATGTTTGGTCTTATGACATATGTGATTAAGCAATTCAGATATTTGCCACTCCTTCAAGAAACCAGGAGTTAACAAGTCCTGTTCAAACCCTTTCTCGTTTTTGAAGTCATTCAATGTTTCAACCAACAACTCCAACGGATTGTCCGAGTGTTGTTTAATAAACGCTAATAGTTCTTTACTGTTCATAATATACTCTTCCTTTTACTCCTGAATGTTGTTCATACCATTTATTTTCTTTGTCCATCCAAACATATGGATTTAATGGGTCTTCAGTCCACCCATATTGATTATAAAAGTCAGGTTCTTTTTTTAATAGGTTGGCTCTATGTGAGGAATGAAACTTCTCATTACCAAACCAATGAGGATATACAATATCTTCCTCAAATGATTCCATATTCATTGTGTTTTTGAATCCTCGTGCAATCCACTCGTCAATTGAATAATTCAAATACAACTTAAGGGCTGGAACATAATCCTTCCACATAATGGTACAAGGATGGTTCAACCAACCCTTATAAGGAGTTCCATCCAACTTTGGTCTACGAGTGATGGCAGATATAATCTGATAAGTCTCAACACGTTGTTTACCCAATCGTTTATTGTCCAACACTCTAAGGGATTTTCTAAAGTCGTTGTATGGTAGGAATATCTGCATGGAGCAAATATACACAATAAACTCATATAAACAAAAAACCCCTGAATAATCAGGGGCTTTTTCTCTTATTTCTTAAATTTTGAAATAAGCTTGTGAACATGTGGTCCCACCACAATTCCGACAAGTACTCCTAATAAGAAGTGCCAATGCCATAAAAATTCGAATTGCTCCATATGAATTTTTTGTTTTTTTTGACTTTAAAGATTATAAAGCAACCCTAACCCTACTCGGTTGGTTGTCTTACCATCTTTTACAGTCCTTAGAAGTGATTGTTCTAAGCACCATTTTTTGTTTATCTTGTAACCAAGGGAAGGAACGTATGTAAATTGTCCCTTTTGACCATGGAAAAAAGTAACACCCGCATCAAGACCTAGTTGTAGGTTATGATTAAGATGCTTTCGACCTCCAATTAATACAGGAGCAACAACAAAGTTGTTCTTATCCTGCATAAAACCCACAGTTACCACCATGTTTTCTTTGTGAAATTTCACGGTTTCTCCATAAGCTTTGGAGTTCCAATCAACAGTTTTTGCCATCGGTACGAATAATGTTGGTCCCACTGAGACATCCCATCCCTTTTTGTGGTCTTGTCCAAACACTACTAACGAACTTACGAGAGCAAAAACTAACAAAAATTTTTTCTTCATTTTCGTTTTGTTTAATGTTTATAAATAAAAATCCCATCACATAACTCTTGCGAGATGCGGATGGGATTGATATTCATTAATAAATATCGTCAATATTAAGAAAAACTAGTAATAACTAGCATCTGTTAATTTATCTTAATTCTTTTTGAATCGTTTCTAATCTTTTTAAACAAATACCATAGTACTCCTCAGAAAGTTCACTACCCAAGTAAGACCTTTCAGTTTGAACTGCAGCTTTTGCCGTTGTCCCACTACCCATAAACGGGTCAAAAATTAAATCACCAGGGTTTGACCAACTCATTATATGGTCCTTAACCAACTGAATTGGGAATATTGCAGGGTGTTGATAAGCTATTTCATCCTCCTGACCGTTCTTAGATGTCTTAAATGTCCATACATTATATCTTTGACCGTACTCTTCAATGATTTTTTTCTTTCTTTCTACCATCGTTCCATCCACTTGTCGAGAAGTATTCTTACCCCAACTACCAACCTGACCACCATAAACATTCTTTCTATCTTTAATTGAATTGAATGTCTTTGGTTTACCCTTAGATAAAACAAACATGTATTCAAAAATTTGATGGTATCTATTTGAAGATGGATTTGAAAAATTATTCTTCATGTAAATCATTGTGTCATGAATATTAAATCCAATCTCTTTGAAGAATAATGCTTGTTTGAATGATGTTCCTGTTTCACTTCCTTTCTCTGTTCCGTCTCCAACAACCCATACAACTACTCCTCCTTCTTTAGTTGTTCTATACAATTCTCTTGCAATTTTTTCAAAGTCAAAAGAGTATCCATTAAATTCAGTTTTAATACCTGAGATATGATTATTATACGTTCTTAAATCATCGTAGGGAGGTGATGTTACAGTTAGGTCAATAGTATTATCAGGTACGTTAGATAGAGTTATTAGACAGTCTTCGTTGTATATTTTATTTAATTCCATATTAATAATTATAACAAAATAATAGATAAAAGACTAGTCTTTCTTTCAATCATACCATTAATAATATTTATTTTTTGATAGTCCTGATTTTCAAATTTTAATGAGCTAAAATTACTACCAAGTGTTGGCTTGGTCCAGTCTGAAATACACTCATCTAATGGAACTAAACCACAGAATGAATAACGAATCATACCATTTTCATCCAAATCTAACTTGATTAATAAATGCCAGCTAGTTTTCTTATATCCATTACCGGTCCAAGAATTATCTTTTGATAATGTGATTTTACCTTCAATAAAAACGTTATCAAACACATAATCTGAACCATCACTTTCACACCTATTAAAACCAAAAGGCTTTAAATTTTTACACAATATGGCATTGAATACAGGTGAAATTATTTTAGTTATTTCTTGTGTTTTATTATTCTTAAAATAATCCGAATAAGACATAAAGAAAAATTGCTCAAACTTTTCTTCAATATGTGCATTAAAATCATTAATAATTAATCCCCAATTATCTTTGATAATCTTTTTAAGATTGTTAATTGATTCCATATTTCTTTTTTAGAAATGTAAATAAAAATTTTTATAAAACCAACTTACTTGTTATTATTTGATTATTAAACTAACCCCCATAACATCGCATAGTCCTTTAATGTGTTCCAATTTTTTTGGGGTTCCTGAATAACAAGTCGCTACACCTCCATTATGTAATTTAATCATAGATGTTTTTCCTTCATGAGATTCTGAGAAATCATTCTCACTCTCTCTAACAAATCCTTTAAGGATTGATTTAAATTTATCATACTCCATTATTTTAGAAACGTCTTGTAAAAAACTTTCATAGTTTCTTGCAAAAATATTACTATCATACGTTTTTCCCAACGCTTGGAAATGACAAATAGTTTTTGGTGCTTTCTTTTGTTTTGTCAAAGTTTTTTCGTTTACAAACTTAATTACCATGTCCATAAACTCTTCTTGATTTTCTTTGATTACTTTTTCAATTGGTGACATATACTTTACTTTTTATAAAATATACAATTAATAATTTATCTAGTCAATATCAAGCTAGATAAAAATAAAAAACCCCACTGGTGGGTGGGGTCATAATTTTATTTACCGTAAAATGTTTTCATAAAAAACTCAGAAACCCAAGGGGGTCCTTCATATTCATAGGGACCATCATCTATTGGTGCATCATCACCAACATATCTATTTCCCCTTAGTTGGTGAAAAAATGCTTCTCCAAACATCCCTCCATACGTCATACATAAATATTTTTCGCCATACCCATCCACATCTAATTTAAATTTATACTTTCTAGCCAATTGTTTAAATAACCCACAGTATTTGTCACGAATTAAAAATTGCATATCTTCCTTCGCTCTCTTCCACCAATTAACATAACCATTTTTATTATATGAATGTTCTTTTAAATCCTCCCTAAATTCTGGAACTTGTAATAGTTCTTCCAATATAGTAGGAAAATTATCATAAAAATTCATATGGTTACTCTCTAATAATAACCTTTGATATTGTGATTCTTTTATAATGAATTTCATATACAATAAATACCATATAGAATAAAAAACCCCACACAGGGTGGGGTCTATTTAATTCCTAATTTTTTAATTAATTGAGTTTTGACTTTTTCAGCATCCCAAGTATAAGGTATTCTTATTAGTTTAATATTTTTTTTACGACAATAATTGTTTTTAAATTTATCGTTTCTTTGAGTAATTTCAAATGAACGGGGGCCAAATGATGGAACAAAATGTTGGACTCCGTCATACTCAATTGCAACATTTAAATCGGGTAAATAGAAATCAAATGGTAATTTCACACAAAATTTTTCAAACTTATTTGTACAATCATCAAATCTATATTGTCTCTTAAAATTTACACTATTTTGTTTTAATAAATTATTTATTAACTTTTCACCTTTTGATTCTCTACATAGTGGGCATCCTCTACCTCTTAAATGTGAATTTCTAGATTGTAAAAATTCCCCATGTACTGGACATATAATTGTAGTTAAATCTTTGTTTAATTTAACATTTTCAGTTTTTGAATAGTCATATTTGTCCCCATGAATTTCCTGTGATTGTTTAACAAAATCATCAATGGACATTCTTCTGTTTTCTATTTTCTTTTCGTTTCCACATTCAAAACATCCATGACCATTTAAGTGATGGCCAACATTTTGAGTAAATTTACCATGAATTGGGCAGATAATTGTTACAGGAGATGACATATTTTTGAAATTCAATTGTGAATAATCATACTTATTTCCATGAACTTCTTGAGCCTTTCTAATAAAATCGTCCTCTGTTTGATTTTTACCTGAACATTTAGGACATCCCTTACCACCCAAATGACTGTGTGGTGATTGTAAAAATTCTCCATGTATCGGACATATTATTTTAACTTTAGTTTCTGTATTTTTATAATCAACTTTAGAATAATCATATTTGTCCCCATGAACTTCCTTTGCTTGTTTCAAAAACTCCTCAACAGGTTTCAGTCTAATATATTTTTTTAATTCATTACCACATTTACTACATCCACTGCCTCTTAAATGGTCCAAAGGTGTTTGGATTGTTTTACCATGTATTGGACAAATGATTTCAACAGGAATTCTCATTCCCTCATAATTTACTTTAGAATAATCAAATTTATTTCCATGAATTTCTTTTGCCCTTTCAATGAATTTTTGAGTATCTAATTTATTACCTCCTCCTCTTTGTTCGTTAATATGGTTGTACAATATATGTCTAATCAATTCTTTCATCTCACAATAAATATCTTTGTAATTAAAAACCCCCACCGTTGAGGGTGAGGGTTCAAATCTTATTGTAATGACTTCATCACGATTGGTGTGAGTTCTGTTTTAATTTTTTCAAATTGTTCTTTGGTAATCATCCCCAAATCTAACAAATCTTTTTGTTCTTTAAGTTTTGCAATAGCATCTTCTCTACTCATTCCGAAAGATTTTAATTCACCAACTGCCATAGCTTCTTCAACATTAATGTAATATTGTGGACACATTCCACATATCCCTTTACCAACAAAATAAATTCTAAAACCCATTCTTTTACTTCCACCAACATAAATTCTTTTGATAATTGAATTTGTACCACTAGAACTAGCAGTTGTTGGAGTTGGGGTAACTAATACATTACCTTCATCAATAAATGCAAATGTTTTGTTTGATGATGGTCGACCAAGTTTTAATGTATCACCTATTTTATAAGTATGACCGTCAGCACCAACATAAGAATCAAAATCTGCAGCTTCAAAAGCTCCTTTGCTGAAAGTTTTCATTTCATTGTAAGTGATTTGTTTTTGAGCGAAAGTTGAAACCGTTGCAATTAAGGCGATTGCGACCATAAGGATTTTTTTCATATTGTATTTGTTTATTTGTTTGTGAATACAAAGATATGGAACCCATTTCAATCCACCAAATAAAAGTTATTCACATGAAAAAGTCCCACTATTGTGAGACTTTTGATACATTTTCGGTTTTTGTAATATGGACTACGTTATCCGCCCAATTTGATATTAAAGGATTATGTGATATGACAAATATTTTTTCAAAGTAATCCTTCAACTTCATGAAGAAGTCCCCAACCATCTCAAGATTATCGTTAGACACCTTACCCCACGTCTCATCATATACTGATATATTAGGTTTTGGAAGTGAACATACCTTAGCAAGTACCGCTCTGATAGCCAACGCTCCCACGGTTTTCTCATACCCTGAGCCAGCGGTCATTGGTTTTTCAATACCTGTTCCGTTGTCAATCATAATAAAGTCAACCTCGTTCTTGTCGTTAATACGAATCTCCAAGTTGAAGAAACAAGAGTCCTGAAGTAATCTCTGAAGTTCAGAGTTAATCAATGGCATCATTGTCTTCATAATAATCTTACTGATTCCGTTCTTACCGAAGACATCAACGTAGATTTTATAAATCTTCTCACGTTCAAACTCTTCAGCAATTCTGAGGATGATATCGTTGTTCTTCTCGATACGACCTTCAAGGTTTTTGATTTGAGTTGCATTACTTGATTGAATTCTTTCGTACCCTCTCTTCTCATTAATCAACTCGTCAATACGAAGACCGGCTTTAACCAACTGAGCATCCACCTCATTGTTCTTCTTAATCTTATCTTGAACCTCTTGGTATCTCTTAAGTTTGTCTTTAGCTTGTCCCAATTTCAAATCATTGGATTCCAACGACAGTTCATACTTCTCCTTGATTAGTTTGTTTCTCTCATATTCATCAAAGTCTTTCTTAAGTTGAGTGAATGATTCTTCTTTCTTCTCAAGTTTGGTTTGTTCTTTATCAAGGTCTTTAACTTTCTTCTCCCAATCCTTCAACTCATCAATCTTTTTCTTTGTGAGAGCCGCTTCCCTTAATTTGATTCCACAGTGCTCACATTGAATCCCATCTCCATATTTTTTAATAAGTTCTTGGATGTCGCTAACTTGTTTCTGTGCAAGGATTAACTCACCAGCAACTCGTTTCAACTCACCCTTAACCTCATCGTGTTTGTCTTCGTGATAGAACTCTTTAGGTTCAACGATTTTAATATCCTTGATTTGTCCTTTGATTCTTTCACTACTAGACTCAAAGTCACTGATGTCTGATTGAAGTTTGATTGGATTCAACACAATCAACTCTTGGTCCAAATCAGAGAACTTGGACTTCAATAACTCATCCTTATAATCCTGACCCTTTTGTAATCTCTTATCCACGTCTTGAACCTTTAAGGTTGATTCCTCAGTCTCATTTTCAAGTCTTGTTATCTCTTCTCTATTGGTTTCATTATCCTGTTTCAATGACTCCGTGTTATACACATTGGACATCATTCCCTTTGAGAACTCAGCAAATATTTCTTTACCTGTCTCTTCCTTCTTCTTCAAGAATTCAAGACCTAAGAATCTACTCAACACCTGACCACGAGCTGTAGGTTTTGCCTCCAACAAGTCTTCAAGGTTTGACGCTGTCGTTACAATGGTCATTAGGAAGTCATCCATGTCTCCAATAGATGTCTTGATAAAGTTCTCAGTCTCACGTCTTTGCTCCCCTGTAAAGTTCTGCAATTGACCATCAGCTAACTTCTTGAAGAAGTCCAACTCAGTCTTAACATTCCATTCACCAGCTTTAGATTTCTTTCTTTCAATCTTACGAGCAATAATATACTCCTCACCATCAATGATGATGTCACCCTTAACCGATACCGAATTCTTGTCTGTGAATCTGTTGAAGATTTCCTCGGCTTTCTGTGTCTTGGTTGTCGTGTTGAAGAATAAGAATAATAACAAGTCAACGGTCAATACCGTCTTACCTCCAAAGTTTGGAGGGTCTGATTCAACCACGGTGATACCATCACACTTGTCGAAGTCAATAACCTGATTCTCACCATAGGATAAGAAGTTACTGAACTCAATCTTCTTGATGTACCATCTCTTGAATGGAGTCACCTCTACCTCGTTAGCCATCATTCTGTTCTCAACCGAAAGGTCGATGTTCATCACTTGGTCGTAGTATTGGTCTTGTTGTTTACCTTCAAGAAGAGACTTAATCAATTCGTTCTGGTAGTTCTTGTCCATGATATTCACAGCAACATCGATGGTCTGTTGTGTCTCCTCAGTCATCTTAACCTTAGTAATAACATTAACGTTCGTTGTGCTATACTTCTTGTTAAAATATTGTTTAACAGACTTGATTCTTTCTTGTGTGAAGTTATCCGGAGTGTCCTCCCATATTACTTGTATGTTCGGGTTCTCCAAAGTAGATATATCTAATTTTGTTGACATATATGCGTAGTTATACTCAGGAATTGGATTGAATAAATCCCATTTCATTTTTATTGTTTTACTGTAAGACCAGACGCCGCAGCATCTTTCTTTTTCATTTCTTCAATCTGAGTCTTCATAGACTCATTGAATAATTTTTGGAACGCGCTTTGTTCCGCCTTTAACTTTAAGTTTCTTGCCGCAACTTTCTTGCGGTGTTCTTTCTCGTTCTTACCCATTTTATTGTTTTTTTGGTCGGTTCTCTTCAAACCATTCTATTATTGAATTAATTGCCCATACTGAACCTGATGCCAACATACCATCAAAAAACCATGAGATAATCTTTGTTACCCCGAGCATTTCGTGTACAGGTGAATATAAGAAAATTCCGAAAAAGAATCCAACCCACGTTGGAGTACACATCATACATTTCAACATATCCTTAAGAAATACAAAAAATCCATTAAGGAATCCGACACCATGGTCAGCTTCATTGAAAATGTAATTTCTTGGTCCGTTGAAAATGCTCCCGTAAACAAGGATATTGCTCATTCCATAAGCCATTAGCATCCATAAAATTAATTGTGTTATCATATTTTGTGTTTTAATTCGTTACTTAATTGGATTTTTCTAACCCCTGGGTCTTTGGGTTCACAGTTCCCACAATGCCACACAATTTCGAAGTGTTCATTACTACAACATTCACATTTAATCCCGTACATATAATACTTGCGATGTAGCTGACCTTCGTTATCACAAATCTCACATTTACCCCATTCGATTTCTCCCATTATAATGTTTTATTTAAGTTTGACCCGCTGAGATAAACCGCTTGTTTATTCTCTTGGAATTTTTGAATATCTTGAATTGTCTTCTCATATTCTTTTATCAATCTATCCTTTTCAAGATTGTCGGCTCTTATCTTTTGAACGGTAGCTTGGAGAGCATCTAACTTACTCTTATCCACCCCGCCTACTTCTTTCTCCACTATCACCTCTTTGATTACCTCAACAGCCACTTCCTTAATAGTTTCAACTATCTTCTCCTGTATCACCACTCTGTCCACAGGTACTTCTTTGATTACCTCAACTACCTTTGGAGGTGTATCTTCCAACTCTTGTATTTTTAACAACAGTTCATTTATCTGAGTATCATCACTAACGTATTCTGTTTTGGTGACAATTTTCTCAACAGGAATCTCCTTAATCACCTCTTTAATAACTACCTTTTCAACAGGAATTTCTTTGGTTATTTCAACGATTTTTTCAACAACTCTGTCTACTGGAACCTCTTTAATTACCTCAACAATCTTCTCAACTATTACTTCTTTGGTTACAATCTTCTCAACAGGTACTTCAACATATTCAATCTTGATAACCTCTTTCTCTTCTACCACAGGAACCTCAACATACTTGATTACTTCCTTAATAACCTCTTTCTCTTTAACCTCATTACCTGCATTCAGGAGACCATACCTTTCGATATTGAATCCAGTTGTAAAGGAATCCTTGACAACTTGACTTACCAATAAATCATTCAGATTACAGAAAGAAATTAAATCTTTATGTTCGGAATTGGTGAGAGTAAGTTTGACTTCCATTTTAGTAGTTAACCAATTTTTCAGTTCCTTTCTCTAAACACTCAATCGAATTAATGTAAAAAGAAAGAAAAGGTTTAGGATTAGGTAAATCCACAAAAGTATACTCGTCTTTTTCAACTTCATATACGCCATAGCCGTGTTTTCTAATTGTCTCACCGAAGTTCTGTTGTATGGTAGAACCGACCATATATGCCTTTTTGCCATTTGGGATATCAAATATTTGTCGTTTATGGATATCACCACAAAGAACCAAATCGCATCCTTTGAACTTGCTCACATCAAATCCATCTTCAAACTTGTATCCGATGTCAGTATACAAACCTTGAACTGGTCCGTGGAATAATCCTATGTTTATTTTATCTGACTTTTGAACGTCAGGAGGAATATTGTGGTCCATTAATGAATAGACACACCAATTGATGTTCTCATCCTCATACACACCTCTACTCTTATAATAAGATATGTTATCGTTCTTCAATGAATCAATAACAGGAGTCAACGCATCAAGACGAGTGTTGTTGTTTTCAAGGAAGTCGTGGTTACCAATGATAACAACGGTCTTCGCAATCTTCGCACACTCAGTTAACACCCACGCAACAAACTCCACCAACTCGGGTGTCATTTGATTCTTGGAGTGCACCAAGTCACCTGTGAATACTATTCGGTCAGGTCGTAGTGTCTCCCACTCCTTTAATGCTGTTTCAAGGACGCTACGATACAAGTCGTGGTCCTTAAACAATCTGATATGTAAATCAGAAAAATGTATTAATCTTTTAATCATTGTCGGTCATTAATATAAATCCTAAAATCATAAATAAGGAGCCTACAGCCCAATTTTCAAACACTATGAATTGACTGATACCGGTACCAATTAATAGGTAAGGACCGAATTTTTTCCAAAATTTCATGAATTTATTCTCCATCTGTTATAGTTTTTAAACCTTCAAAAGGATTGAATCCTTCGTTTATGTGACCACAATCGTCACACTTATAAATTGGGAACGGTACTGTTGTATCCTCAGAATCCCCCGTCATTATCTTAGATACTTTCTTAAGATAAATAACCTCTCTAAAATAGATACTACCACAACTTTCACATTTGATAGTCGGACAATCTCTTAGATTAATTTTAGGTCTTTGTAAATCTTGCATATTCTCTTTTTTATTGTTTAAAATATAATCAATTACTTCTTACTTATCAAATATTTTTTAATATCCATGTCTAAGACAGTGTTAACAATCTCTTGAGGTACTTTAAATTCTTCAAATTGAGCTTCATCTGATAAGTGAGTGATAACACATCCTAATAACTTAACATCGGCATATTTGGTGCCCTGTAACATCTTTAAAAGTAATTTAGCATATAAAGGTAATTGAAGGTAGTAGTGACCTAAGGCGGTATCAGGGAACTTACCAAATGGGTCTTTTAATCTTTTAGTATAACCTGTCTCTTGAAAATTCTTTTTCTTATTAGTCTTCCAATCGGTAACAACAAATCCAAATTCTGTTTTTGCTCTGTTCATCATCAACCATATTTTATCGGGTTGTCCTGTATACCCCAATTCAGGGTCACCAAGAACCATCTCCGTATCTAATAGAACGGCACCTCTCTCTTCCATTAAATCAACATACTTCTTACCGGCATTAATCATTGCATCACCCTTCATCATTTGGGTTAAATCACAATCAAAGATAGGTTGTCTCACTTCTTTGTAATTTCCGTTACGTTCAATAACATTCTTCTCCAACACATAGTGAACTCTACTACCCATATTGGTTGAGTATTCACCAGCTGCTGCCCACTCGTCAAGTAATTGTTGTTGTTTTTGTGGGTCACCACCCGCTTTGTGATAAGATATTTCTTCTGATGGAAACTCTGTGTAAAATTGTTTGAGGACTTTAGAAACTGAAGGATAATCTTTCCTTCCATTCATTGTGTAGATGTGTTTGTCTTCTTCAAAGGTCAATCCAAGTTCTTGTTGTCTTGTTTTAACTAACTCTCTGATTTCTTGTGCGATGTTACTTAATTTCATAATAATACTCGTCAATTTGTCCCCTTAAATCACAAACGTCTTTGTCATTAGGCAACTTGATGATTTTAATCTTGTTGTATAATCTCCCACCATTTAACTCGTGGTAAAGTTTCAATCCGTCTGTCCACGCATCTCCATCTGTACAGATGATGATATTCGCTTCAGCTTTGTTGTATAACGTCTCAAACAACAACTTACTCATTTTCTTCCCCAACATCACTATTGGGTTAGTTAAAAAGAACGAATCAAATACTCCTTCGCACAAATATACGTTTTTTTTCCAATCTATAGCACTTTCATTAAAAATAATTTCATCCTTGGGCACAGGAGGGTTCTTGTATTTCATCTTTTTGGGTACCCAAGCCCTTGCAACGAAGTAATTTAGGGTGTTTTCTGTGTTATAAGACGGGACAACGATTCGGTAGGCATAATCCCCAACTGCGGTATAACCTATCTTAAATCGTTCTATAATGTCATCTGTGATACCTCTTGAGACCAGATAATTATAAGCCTCGATATGAGGTATAAATCTTGGGTTAGATTCTTTGAATTGGGTATATCCTTCGGGTAGTCTTAGTCGAGGACGTTTGATGTCCTCCTGTTTCAACTCCTCAGGTTTGATTAGGTCATAGACCTTCTTCTGTTTTTTGGTTCCGTACTTATCAAATAGTTTACCGAGTGGACCGTGTGTACCATATAATTCACCACAAGCCCAACACTTGTATACGTGTTTACCGTAGTTAATTTCCAAGTTACCCTTACCATCACCCTCTTCCAAACCTTTCTCAGCAGCACAAGCCGGACAGTCAAAAGATATCTGACCTTTTGACCCATAGTGCTGATGTGGTTTACCTAAGACATCAGTTAAGAGTTCAACTAATAAATCAACTTCATCAGTCATTATACGGTGTTTTATCATATGGGTCTGGCGCAATAATATTGCGTCTCCACCACTTCTTCACAGGATGAGATTCGTTGAAATTCTTTTCAACAACTCCAGCCACTATCATAAATAGGGTTACCAATAACAAACCAACAACCCACATGTAAGCAAATATAATCATATTATTCCCATTTAATTTTTGTTATATTGTAATAATCTTTTATCTCAACACCAAAATATTTCATCCTTGTTTTAACTTCAAATAAAGAATTTTTCCTTAAAAATCTGTTAAGTTTAACTTTTGAAATACTATATTTTTTTAATATTGAGGTGGTATACCACGTTCTATTCTCAACCCCCACTCTGACAGATATTTTTCCTTCAAAAATTATATCAACTTCTTCAGCCCAAGTATATTTTCTATAATTGTTGATTTTAATGACTCCGTCCAAATATTCTGTATTAATAGGTATTTCACCCCACTTTTTGAGTGACTTCTTAATTCCTTTAGTTTCAATATCTTCTATAATATATCTTGCCATAGAAGACAAATATACGTAGAATAGTTTAAACTACCAAATTTCTTTAAATTTCATATAACCTAAAGTAGCACAATAAGCATCTGTTTGGTCATAGTTTTCTTTCTTGAGGGTATTGTTCTTGGTATATTGCCAAGTGATTTGAGGTTCTCTTTTTGCAACCAATTCCCATATGATGACTTTCTTGTCGGCATCTTTTTCAAAACCACCGAATAGGACGTATTTACCTTTATCGTTTGGTTGAACAAGATGTGGGAATGCGAATTTTCTTGAATTGTATGTTGAAATGAACTCAGGGATAACTCCTAATACATCATAGATTTCTTTACAAATCAATGTGTTGTATCTCATGAGAGTACCTACAGTCCATACGTTATTTGAGTTTAATAATGGTTCTTCGATGATTACTTTGGTAATACCCATACCAACATATGCCTCAAGCTTGTTTCTGAACACACCACTCTTAAGTAATAGTTCTTCAATTTTGCTATCAGTTGTTGGTTTAGGTCTTGGAGAAACGTGAGTTAATTCCAATAAGCTCTTACTATCGATGTCAAATAGTGCCCATCCGATAGTCTTTGTCGATACATCCAACCCAAGAATTTTGGGTGAATCTTTTACTATATTTTTTGCCATAATTAGAAATCCAATTTGACTACGTATTGCTGAATACCTTGTCTTAATTCAGGAGACTGTAGTTTAGATATAACAATAAGGTCTTTATTTGTATCGTAAAGGCCAATTTCAGTTACATATGAAGTTGTTCCTGAAGTCCATGTCGGATTTGATGTGTTGGTGAACTGATTACGCCCAAGTGTAATGAGATATCTCATCTCATAAATGGTTGCGGAAATGTCAGTTTCGAAATTCCCATAATAGTAATATTCATCGCCGAAATTCAATACATCAGTGTCATTTAAAGGTGTTAAATCAATGTAATCACTTAAGTCATAGTAAGGTGCCGAATCATATTCTGACTTTGAAATTTGGAATGTAGTTCCAGTCAAACCACTCATCGTTAAATAATTGTTTATTGATGAACCACTAATTTCACTTGTAATATCAATCTCTCTCCATAAAATTGGATTTGGTTGTGTATCACCTGAAACTATCTGACACAATAATTTAATTGAGTTAGCGGTATATCCTGTTAAATTAGTTTGAAAACTAGGATTCAAGAATGAGAATTCAGGACCAAATCTAACAGCCACGTTCTGTGTGTTTGCAGTGACAGTTGAATCAGCTTTAATATAAGAATAGTAATTACAATGTAATGACTGAGTAAACGCAGTAGAATCAAATCTATATGTAACCCACATCGCTTGTGTTGTTGCTGAGAATAAACCTGTTGCCGTTGAGTTGTTAGTATAACAAGTATTTGGTGTTAATAACGATAATTTAGGTGCTGGTAATGTCCAATTTCTGTTGGCTTTGTTTGAAAGTGCTGCAACAACCTCTTCATCATCAACAACAATTGTTTGTTGGTCAGGGAACACTTTACCAATCCTGTTAAGATTACCATTGTCATCAGGGTTTGTATCCCATAGATGGTAATATCTAATACCAGGGTCATTCATATCTGTATTAACCGCAGATTTTATGTAATAAGGATAACACAAATCGTAATTTGGTGGGTCAATCCAAAACGTTTCTCCAATTGAACTTCCTGTTGATTTGTGCCACATTAGTGTAGGTAAAGTCAATTTTAGATGTCTAGCTAATCCAGTATTGTCATTTGGATTTTGTGGGTCATATGGTACTGTTGCAAATTTCTCACCGTACACATTATCAATGTCTTGATTAGTGTAGTGAATAATTGCAATAGCTTTTTGTTGTTTTGGTGTAACAATAACTTTCTCATCGAAAGAGTTATAGTAATAAACTTGGCTTGTGTCTGTTTGTCCACTTGGTTCTTGATATCCCAAATATTCTTTAGTTCCAATATAACTTACCGAACCAAATTGGTTGTATCCCTCCCATGCATTATTATCTAATCCTGCTGGATTTACTGACCAAGGAATATTCATATTCCATATCAAAGTATTTTCTCTATTAACAACATCACAAGGTGATTCGAAGTTAAGTGTGTCTGTCTGCCAATAAGGTGCCGGTGTTATCGAATCGTATAACGCGGTCATTCCTGATGGATAGATTAGCGCTCGAGCGTCTTTAGTACCTCCAGTTAAAAATGAATAATTAGGTACACTTCTATCTAAAGTTAGAGTCCAAACCGTTGTTGCAGAAGTTCCAGTAGATGGTGTAATATCTTGAATTCTATAAGTCAAAATTGGATAAGTCCCAAAATCACCACATCCTCCATATCCGTCTAAAAACAATGTAATAAAGTCATTAACTGATGGAGTTCCAGATGAAGGTGAACATACTGATAAATCTAAATTAATATTGATTGTAGTTTGACCTGTTAATGTTAACATATCAACAGTATAGTTAGATGTTACAGTATATGCTGAAGCTGTTTGAGCCGTCCAAGCTCCTTGAGTTCCTCCTGTTGTAAAAAATCCTTTAGGTCCCGCAGAGTTATAAACTGATTGTACCGCACTATCCATAAAAGGAAGACCATAGGTATTACCTTTTTGTCCACTAACATAATAAGGATATTTAATATTTTCTTTGTTTGACTGTGGTGAACCAGTATCGTTCTGAGCATTAAACGCTGGCATTAAAATATTATTGTTAACTTGGTTATAGTTAGTCACCGCAGAATAAGATACTTCACTATCTCCGATTTGGAAATATGAAATATTAAAGTTTCCCTGAGATAAGTTTCTTCTACCTACATCAGTAAGTCTTGTGTTAATTAATCCTGCCGTATTTTTTATAATGTATGCCATTGTTTATAAATATTCTTTTTTCTTTTTTAATAACTACTGCAACTATAACCAATTTCTTGCCCAATAATTCCGTTGTTTAATTCATATAATCTTCCCGAACCGTCAGTACAATATGGGTATTGAGTCAACAAACGTGGGTGTGAAGGATTTCCACCATATAAACCAAGTCCAGTTTGGAATGAAGGTCCATTAACATATCTTATTGGATTAAGGTTATAGTCTCCACAAGCTTCTGATTGGGTATAACCAACACCCGCAGCCACCACTGTATAATCTAAAGGTTGTTGGTCCACATTTTGACCATATTGTATATTATGGTTTTGTATACCTTGTGGTATATCATCATCCGTTATTGTACAACATAAACAACCATCAATAATTGAAGTTGAAACTGAAGTTAATATTGTTTGGTCTAACTTAGTTACACAACCATTAGCCCCAACCTGTCCATTTGTAATTTGTAAACTTGATGTTGATGTACCAGAAACTTTAATATCCTTACTAACTTGTAATGAGTAAACTTGAACATCATTAATATTGATTGTTTCATAAGGACTACAATAAGGTCTTGGTGAAGTTGTTGTAATTGATGATGTTGATGATGGATATTGAGATACTTCATTTTGAGCAACTGTTATATCACTAACAATACTACCTTCACCAGGTTGATTGTAGTTCTTACTAATACTTACATTCAAGTCAAAGTTCACAATTGAGCCGTCAGTAATTGGTGGTTGAACATCCACATACCAATAAGCAATTTGAGTGTTTCCAGCAATTAATTCAATTCTATCAAGAACAGTTGTAATTGCATATGTTGTTGGTGCCGAATCAAATCCTACTTGAACAACTTGAGTTTGACTATTGTTAAGAGAGTCTTTTATTATCACAGTGTAAGTATTTTGACATAAACCATTAAATACGTTACTTGATTGATAAGTGTTTCCATTATTAATTGAATAGATGTACGGAGGTACTCCACCCATTGTTGTAACACTAATTGAACCATTACAGTTAAGTGTTCCGCTACATGATGTATTTGTTGCCACTACGTTAGTTGATAAAGGTAAGTAAGATGGACAAGTTCCTTGTGTCATTGAGATTGAAGGTTGTGTTCCTACTCCTCCTGCGATTGACCATGAACTTACCGGTATGTTTGATGGGTCTGTACTTACAGGTAATCCAACAGTATTCGTCCAACCCTGAATTTCCCATCTTAAGTTTCTTGTTGACCATCCAAGCACCAATGAACCTGAAGTCCATTGTGGTCTTCCATTTTGACTTCCACTTATCACAAATTGATAAGGTCCATAAGCTTGTGTCGCATATGTTACAATTAAACACAAGTTCGGCCATGTTGGTGATGGTGTAAGTGTTGGACTTGGTGTATTTGTTGTTGTCGGAGTTGGGCTAGGTGCAAAAATACTACATATTGTTGATGCGGTATAATCACCGTAATAATCAACAACTGTGATTGGATAATTACCCGCAGGTATATTTCTCAAAGTTTGAGTTCTTTGACCTCCTGACCAATAATATGAATATGGAGCTGTTCCACCTGTAACTCTTAATGTTAATATACCATCAAAAGTTCCATTTGAAGATGGTTGTTTCAATACTTGACATCTTATTCCCATGTCAAACAATGTGAACACATCACAGTCATTTTTTAACCTGTAAGCGGCAGCATTAGAAGGGGTAGGTGATTGAGTTATTGTAGTTGTTGGCGTATGAGTTTGTGTTGGAGTAACACTTGGCGTATTTGTTGTTGTTGGTGTATTAGTTGGTGTTGGAGTTTGAGTGGGTGTTGGACAAGATGTTGTCGCAATAACGTTCAGCTTAGTAACACCATTACTTGGTTTTGTATAATCTAAACTAACAATAACATTGGCGTCAGCACCTTGAACAAAGTTGCCGCAACAATCGGTATAATAATAACCACCAGTTGTAACACCACTACCACAAAATATTGGTGTGACTGATGGAGTTGGTGTTGGAGTTGTTGTCGCCATTAATTGAATTTATTATATCCTATAAGTATAAGATTTTAGAATATTTTGTATAGATTAATGTTTAAGAACACAAACTAAAATCAACAATGTTCCCTACAATATCAATTCTAACAGCATAATTACTTCCATTCCAAATCATTTTAATATATCTATTATTACCATTAAAAGGATTATAAAGTACTCCTGAAACTTGCGTAGTATAAACTTTAATTCCAACCACAGGTACTGTATTACCATCACTTAAATAAGTGTAATAATATGTTGAAGTTATTATATCTCCGCAACAATCTCCTGATGTTACGTATGTGTTTTGGCCTTTGGCATGATAGTAAAGAACAGGAGTTACTGATGGAGTTGGTGTAATTGTTGGAGTCACTGTTGATGTTACTGTAATTGTTGGTGTTGTCGTTGGAGTGTGAGATGGTGTATTAGTTGGTGTTGTTGTAACTGTAGGTGTGATTGTTTGACTTGGCGTAATTGAGGGTGTTGGTGTTGGTGTAATATAGATTATATCTCCGTCAATACATCCTTGGGTGTCAATGATTTTAATAACAAAGTCTTCAGTGTCATATGGGTCAGGTACATCAAAGGTATATGGAAAAGTTGATACGGTTTGGACATAAACACAAGACCCACTAGTAGAATCACAATAATAAATTTCTACAGGGGTATTCGCAGTAACCGATGTTATTGTAACTTGTTGACTCATGATACGTTCGCTATGGCATTAAATGTACAACCATCCCCATCTTTTATTTTTAACATATACGATAACGATGTGTTATTGGGTGCTGGTATGTCAAATACATAAGGTATTGTTGAGGTGGTTGTAATATAAAAACAACCTGTTCCTCCTGACTGACATATGTAAATGTCATAAGGGGAAGTTCCTGTAATACCACTGATTGTAACTTGTACTGCCATAACTATAAATACTTTAAACTCTATTTGTATTATTAATAAAATATTGTTCGTCTGTTGTTAAAAATGTTTTAACATCAAATACTGATTTTAATACTCTATTAGGGTTGTTTTTTATTCTATTAATTACTTTTTCTTTGGTTCCCGGATATTCTTCATGATATCCTTTAACCAAATATTCGGTTAATTTTGTCACACCTTCATTATCTCTAACATCAAATTCGGTTACTTCTTGACCTATTTCTTTCTTGATATATGTCGTTTTAATGTATTTTAGTTTATGATGAACAAAATTTTTTGAAGTTATTTCTTCATAAGTAATAACAGGTAATGGTTTCTCATACCATTGAATATCTAAAAGTAATTTGAAATGATTTAACGCTAAGTCATACATTAAGTTCATATCATTTTCAAGGTCTTCATAACTTGTTATGTCTCCTGTTAAACATAAATCAACGTCCCAAGTTTCTTTGAAGTCATATAGAATTCCTCCCATTAAATAAACATCATATTTTGATAAGATATTCGTCTCTTGACTTATAACTGTGAAAAAATCTTTGATGGATTTGTACGATGGTCTATTCCAAGCAGTTCCTGTATGAACACTACCTCTTTGATAATGAAAGTATTGATGTAGATTAGCTGTCTTGTTAAATGTTGTCATACATTATGAACTTGAACCTCCTCCACCAGTGTCTCCTCCACCTCCACCACCTTGACTTGCAAACGCGTCAAAACATTCTTGACAAGTAACGAATGACTGAGACAATTGTGGTGTTATTCCAGGTAATAAGTAAACCTCTGTTTGGATTCCTTCGTAGCTTATAATAGTATAACAAGTTGTGCTAATATCAACGCTCACCGCTGTTCCAACTGATAATGTTACCGAATTTGAAGGTGCATATATTAAAACATTTTGAGCACTTCCGTCACAAGCATTTACATAATATGTTTTATAAATTGGACATGTTGAACATGTATATGTGGACCAAGCCGGAGTTCCTATTAATTTAGGGTTAGCTACCGAAGTTGTAACTGAACTTAAGATAACACAATAATCATCTCCGTTTGGTACAGATACTGAATGTGTTTGACCAACTGTTGGCGTAAGAGTTAATGTACCTAAATCAAATCCACCAGAATTTAGAGATACACCTGTACCAAGGTTACAAGCCGCAACAACAACACTTTGTCCGTTATCACATCTTACAGCATTGAAGTAAATGTATTCACACGCCACTACTGGTATTATCTGACAATCTTGACATGTTGGGTAAACTGTTGTAGGACCTCCACTGAAATAGTTACCTTCATAACTAACGGCATTAACTGTTGGAGGTGCAATATAATCGGAATCAAATCTACCTTGATAATTCCAACAATTCCCTACACTATCTTTGAATATTGTTCCTTGTACGTTTGTGAAAGAAACTCTTTCATTTTGAATAACCTGAGTATTCAATGGACTACCATAAGATATTGGTGAACAACTTTCATAAACATAAACATAGTTTGGTGTTACAGAAGGTGTTGGTGTAATTGTATGTGTTGGTGAATTGGTTGGAGTCATTGTTGTTGTTTGTGTTGGCGTTGGAGGTGGTGTTGTTCCGTTTGTTGATGTTGGTGATGGTGTTAAAGTCGGTGTTGCAGTATTTGTCGGTGTTTGTGTTGGTGTGCTCGTGTTTGTTGCTGTTGGAGATTGAGTAACCGTAGGAGTCGGTGTTGGAACAACATTACAGAATCCACATTCATTATACAACGCAATAACCTCATTGACATTTACGTTTGATGAAATATTGGAATCATCTCTATCATAGATAACACATCTTCTTGTATCATCATCCAAATCAACCAATAGAACAGTACCGATAGTTGCCGGTGTTCCACTTAATGCCAATGTACCACATACATAAACCTCATCACCATTTGAACAATCAATTAAGACTTTAGCTGATGTACAACTAAATGTTTCATCAAGTATTACATAACTAATAGAATTAGCAACGTTTACAGTTCTTGTTAAAGTAACTGTTGGTGTATTACTTGGCGTTGGCGTAGGTTGTGTTGTAAATCCACTCAAACTGAAAACAACTGATTTACCAGAACAATTTTTCGATGGTGTTGGTGTCGGTGTTACTCCAATCGTTAATAAATCAAAATTAACATCGTCACATGGGACGGTTGGAGTTGGCGTTGGTATTGGTTCCCAATCACAATCAAAATATGCATTAAAGTCAAAAATACTACAGTTAATTGGAGTTGGTGTTGGTGTTACACATGGTCCAGTATAAAATACGTTTGATGGGAAATCAGGGCAACTAAAGTAACAAGGGGAAGCTCCTTGATATAAACAAGTTCCTCCTACTGAAGTACTTAAACACCAAGAAGTATTATTATAATAGATAAACCCTACTGATGTTCCGTCTCCAATAAAAGTCGACCTTCCATTGTAAGAACCTGTATAAGTATAATTTCCACTATAACCCGATAGAACAGAATCTGTTGTACTAAAACAATAGGTTGTCGAACATGCTGATGGTGTTAATGAAACCGTTGGCGTATTTGTTGGTGATGGGTAAGGTGTTGGTGTAACAGGCACAGGTATACAATCCACACATCTACTGTATGATGGACCTGGCACATACTCTCCACCTGGTCCTGAGAACTCAATAAATGAATAACAATGACCACTAACAAGATATACGGCACCTACGAAAGCAGTGTCAGTATCAACATTAAAGTATACTACCTGACCTGTTGAACATTCAGATAATAAAGATGGCGATTGACTTGTTCTTGGACATACGGGGTCACCACATCCAGTTGTTTGTGTGAATATAACACCTGTACCGTCATATAATGGACCTTCACCCGTAGTTGGAACTATTGTTGCACATCCAACAAAGTCATTTCCACCAGTAATATTATAAGTAAATCCTGTTGTCGTTGGTAGAGCTCCGTTATGGAATCTAAAAATAACACCATCACTACAATCTTGGAATTGAGTTGTTAGTCCCGGTGTTTGAGTCACTGTCGGAGTAAGTGTTGGCGTAGGTGTATTAGTTGTTGTGGCTGTTTGTGTTTGTGTGTTAGTTTGGGTTGGTGTGTTTGTAGGCGTTTCGCTTGGCGTGTTTGTTGGAGTTTCGCTTGGAGTATTAGTTGGAGTTTCAGTATTGGTTGGTGTATTTGTAGGCGTTTCGCTTGGCGTGTTTGTTGGAGTTTCACTTGGGGTATTT
>Ga0214919_10000635_pt1 | contig 59641 bp, 59 predicted proteins | sample LL1503_MetaG_FD_177994 | JGI IMG/M metagenome (GOLD analysis project Ga0214919, IMG submission 177994) | Freshwater microbial communities from Lake Lanier, Atlanta, Georgia, United States - LL-1503 | ecosystem: Environmental > Aquatic > Freshwater > Lake | place: USA: Georgia | collected... | reverse complement strand
CCTGTGCTCTTGGCCCGCGCGCCGCTCATAGCCTCGGCAATGAACTCACGCGTCAAGGGGGGTGGCGGCCCTGTGCTCTTGGCCCGCGCGCCGCTCATAGCCTCGGCAATGAACTCACGCGTCAAGGGGGGCGGCGGCCCTGTGCTCTTGGCCCGCGCGCCGCTCATGGCCTCGCCGGGGTCCGTGAACTCACGCGCCCACGAGAGTCCGGCCCGCCAGTTCTTTTCTATGTCGACGCTGAGGTCGGTCAGGCGCTGCTGCTCAGCGTTTTCGAGCTCTTGCAGCTGAGCGATGACTTGCTCCCGCGTCTTTTTATTGGCAGTCTCACCCCAAGGCGGCAGGTCCTGAGCATTCGCCATTTTGCGTCTTTTCCGGGTAGGCTCGTGCCGTTGCGTCGGGCTTTCGGCGTCCGCCTGCGGGGGTAGGATCGTGACCTGCAGGGGCAGGTCGTTCGCAATGTCCTGCAATATCTGCAGCTCGCTCGCCTTCTGTTGTGTTTTCATCAGGAAGTCGAGAAGTCGGTTGGAGGCGGCTTCGTCGTCTGCGGCCGTGGCCTCGTCCAGCTGTTGGTTTAAGGTCTCGATCTCGCGATACGTGGCCGCCAGGTCTGCTTCTAAGCGGGCCTCGTCAGATTGGGTCCAGTCCTTCAACCAAGCTGGCGGCGTGTTCGGCTGGGCGAGCGGCGCCGGCGTCGAGCGCTGCGCCGGGTGTCCCGCACTTCTCGGCTCCTCGGCTGCCGATGCCGTGTCGGAGCTCTCGTCTCCGTCGCTCGAGGTCAGCGGCGCAGCGGCTTCGAAGTGGGCGGGCGCTCCGTCCGGCAGCGGGCTTTCTCTATCGTCTCTTGCTGACGAGGACGGTACGGGCGTCCCTGGCGGCGCATCGTCTTCACGGGCTCGTGCCGAGCGGTTCGGCCGAACCGCCCGCTTCTTCAGCCACTGCAGCCATTTGAGACGGCCGCTCGTCGGGCGCGGGCCGGACGGCAAGGGTCCCCCCGCCGCTGCGTCTCCCGCATCCGCTGCGCTCTCAGCTGACAGCTCGGAACTCGCCTCGTCGTCGCTGGGGGCCAGCGGCGAAGCGGCTGCGCGGGCGTCAGCGGGCTCTCCGTCCGGCGGGCTTTCTACGTCGTCTGCCGTCTCCTCGGTCGTTGCTGGCGGCGACGGTGGGGGCGTCACCGGCGGCAGTTCCTCTTCGTGGAGTGCCGGCACCGGCAGCGGCCATTTGAGACGGGCGCTCGCCAGGCGCCGGCCGGACGGCGAGTGTGCCGGCTCCGCCGGCCTGTCGGGCTGCGGCGCGGCTTCGGGGCCGTCGGAGGACGGGGCGGCCGGCAGGGGCGCCGCGGCCGGCGGCGATGGCGATGGCGACGCGTCTCGCGGCGCGCGGGCCTCGGCGGGCTGCTCGGCGAGCCGGGCAAAGTGTTGCTGGGCCGCGCGCAGCGCCTCCGGCGTGGGTCTTTCGTCCGCGCCCGCCAGCAGCGCCTGCCAGGTCGCATCTTGGAGGACCAGCGCTTCGACGAGGGCATCCGTCAGGGCGCAGGTGCCCTCCCTGCGGCGCGTCGTCATGCAGAGGCGCAGCCGTTCCAAGAGCTCGCGCAGCTGCGGCCTCTTGCCTGGATTTCGGGCCTCCTTTGCCAGCGTCCGCCACACGCGCGTGAGCTCGGAGAGGAGCAGCAGGGCGTCGTGGTACGGGAGCGTGCCCGCCAGCGGGACGGTGGGAGGCCAAAACGGGGGCGCGCCGTGCTGCGGCGCAAAATGGCGCTCGGCTTCGAAGGTCGCCGTTTCGGCCTCTTCGGCTTGCAATGCGCTCGCCACGCTTTCGGGCAGGCCTCGCCGCTCGGCCTCGAAGAGTTCGGAGCGCATGTAGTCGGCGCACCGGCGCTCGAAGGCCTGGCGCGCGGCGGGGTCTAGAAGGTCGGGCCGCAGCCGCCGCAGGGCCTCGCTGGCCGTGGTCCAGCGGCTGCAGCGGCGCCACAGGGCCGTCGTGCCGCTGAGCTCGATGTCGGCCAGCGCGGGGCGCAGGCACAGCACGTTGGCGGCGGCGGTGCGCCGGAGCAGGTCGAGGATCGCCCGGAAGCTTGCCTCCGTGAGCGTCGCCGGCTGCGGCACCTCGGCCGGTGGCGCGGCCGGCAGCAGAAAGCTCAGGCGCGCCGCGGCGAACGAGAGGCCGACGGGCGCCTGGTTGCGTCGGGCGACGAGCGTCCGGTAGCGCGGCTCCCTGCAGAGCACGGCGGTCATGGCCCAATCGTAGGCCTGCCGGCCGACGTCGTCGGCCGCCGGCACGACCTCGTGGTCTGGCAGCACGTCGATATCCCGCAGCCAGCGCCCGACGAGGTCCATGGCCTCGTAGTAGGCCAGGTAGCGCAGGCGTCGGGCGTGCGCCGCATTGGGCAGGGCGTCGAGGTTCAGGGCGGCCTGCCACGTCGCGGCGTCGGGGCGGTGCGTCGCCAGGAGGCGCCGCAGCCGGTGCTCCCAGGGCTCGCGGGCCCCGTCGGGCGGCGCGCCGAGGCTGGCCGCCACGTCGGCGTAGCAGCGCCGCTCGCGGCGGCGGACGTCCACGAGCTCGGCCGCCAGCCGCGCGAGCTCTTGCGCGCTCATGGTGTGCTTTCTTCTGGCGCGGGGGCCTGGCTCTTGGCGATCGCCCGCATGTCACACGCCTCGCGCACGAGCCGCACGCCGCCGTCGGCCCAGAGCCGGCTGCCGGTGGAGGTAGAGACCCCGGTGGCGTAGTGTTCTTCCGCGCGCTCCTCCGACCATGGGCGGCAGCCCGGCCTCGTGTGGGCCGCGACCTCGTTGTGCAGCGCCAGCGCGAAGGTCACCAGCGACGCTCGGCAGCGGCTGGCGGCCTCCGGCCCTCCCGGATAGCCCAGCACGAAGCTGCGGCAGTGGGCGCCACATTCCGGACAGGGCAGCATCCAAGGCAGCGCCTTCAGGAACGCGACGCAGTGCTGGCGCACGGGCGGCGTCGGGCACTGCGGATAGCCGTTCGCCAGATAGTGCAGCATCTGCCACGTCGGGGGCCCCCAGATCGCCGGCGCCGTCGCAGGCAGGCGCTCCGGCATTTTGCCCAAGGCGCGCGCCGCCGCCCTCGTCGGCGCTCGAGCCCCTGGTCTGGCGCTCCAAGGGTCTGGCCCAGCTGGAGGCGGGGCGGCGCCGCAAGGGCGGCCACAAGCACGCGCAGCAGGACCTCGGCGAGCTGCTGGCCTTGGCCTTCGAAGGCCTGGGTGCCCATGGGCAGACGTTTTGTGCGGCCGCTCTTGGAAATGACGTGGCCCGAGGAGCTGCCGCGCGGGTGCGCAACCTGCCCGCCCCGCCCCATTAGGCGCCGATCCTGGTTCGTATGTCCACGCGACGTCGACCGCTTCTACCCGCTGCGCGTGGTACGCATACAGCCTCCCTGCCTCGAGCAAGCCTTCAGCATGCAGGTCTGCATGGGCGCCTGAGGTGGGACCGCGCAGAGGCCATGCACCGGGCGCTGCAGCGGCACTCGGTGCCCGGCGCGCGACTGAAACAGAAATTTATCAGAGCGCCCTGGGGATCGGAGGCCCCGCAAGAGCTGCCCGCGGATATGCGATCAGAAAAAAAAAAGTAGTAAGGACTAGGTCGCCACGCGTTGGTTAGGACATAAGGATCTGTGACCACGATATGTGATCAGACAAAAAAGAAGTAGTGAGGACGAGGTCGCCACGCGTTGGTAAGGACATAAGGATCTGTGACCACGATATGTGATCAGAAAAAAGAAGTAGTAAGGACGAGGTCGCCACTCGTTGGTAAGGACATAAGGATCTGTGACCATGATATGCGATCAGAAAAAAGAAGTAGTAAGGACTAGGTCGCCACGCGTTGGTTAGAACATAAGGATCTGTGACCATGATATGTGATCAGAAAAAAGAAGTAGTGCGGACGAGGTCGCCACGCGTTGGTTAGTACATAAGGATCTGTGATCAGAAAAAAAGAAGTAATAAGACCGGCCTTGAAAATCGTGGCGTAGTGTATGGCCTCAAACACGGGCGCAGACCTCCGGTGGCTGCTAGTCGTCCGGCCGTAGCTGCCAATCTTCCGATCCTCGGAAAGATGAGTGGGTGCCTCCCCTAAAACAGAAATTTCTCAGAGCGCCCTGGCTCGGAGGCCACGCAGGGCTGCCCGCGTCGTCGCTGTAGCGGCCGGCCGGGCGAAACCCCATTAAAACAGCCTTCAAAGTCTGAGCGGTGAGCGTCTTGTCGGGCGAGCTGCTCTCGTAGGGGAGGGTCTCTGGCCATGACTAGCTGCTGCGAAGTATTCTGGGACACCGAGTTCGCGGAGGCGGTCGATGGCGACGAGGAGCGGGCCCGTGCTCGCCCACATGCTGCGCGATGCCGAAGTAGAGCAGCGCCCGCATGCTGCGCCGAGCAGCGATCGGTTTGGAGCGGCCCTACAACCTGCATGGATAAAATATTTCCAGGCTGCGACAGCAAGGTCCAAAGCGCATGACCAGCGACTGAAACAGAAAATTCTCAGAGCACCCTGACTCGGAGGTCGTGCAGGGCTGCCTGCGCTGTAGCGGCCGGCCGGGCCAATCGGGCGCTGCAATACGTCGCGCCCTCGCTGTTAGCCACGTGGCGGTTGAGAGAAGGCGACGCGGCCATCATCGGACGGAGCACGGCGCCTGCGCTGGCGAGTGAAAGCGGCGCTCGTCAGCCGGGGTTCTCGCATGGCAGGCCGTCGGCGGGCCCCGAGAGCCCCGCATCAGGCGCCGCAGCGCCCGTTGCGCCGCGCGGTGACCTGGCAGGGCGCCGGGCCCGAGAGGCCGTGCATTAAAAGGTCGTCGAGAAAGAGGAGCTGGCCGTTGTCGGCGCTGACGGCCTCGGCCAGGACGGGCGCGGCGTTGACGAAGAGCAGCGTGCCGCAGGCGTCCCGGGTCAGGGTCAGCTCGAAGCCGTCCGAGGCCGTGGCGCGTGGGCACGCGCCTAGGAGGCCTGGCACTAGGTAGTAGCCCTGCAGGCAGGCCAGCGGGCCGGCGAGCATCTCCGGCACGCTGAGGCCCAGGTAGGCGGCCTGGCGCTCGAGCGCCGCGTCCGATGGCGCGAACACGGTGAGGCTGCCCTGGCCGGCGAGGGTGCTCAGCAGGTCGGCTTCGTAGAGCCACTGCTGGAAGAGGCCCACGCCGGGCGTGGCGGCCAGCGCGGCGGCCAGCGTCGTCAGGGGCACGGCCGTGGCGTCGAGCAGCTCGTCGCGCAGCAGCAGGGCGGCGACGCCGCAGCTCAGGCTCTTGGGGATCTCGACCACGGGCAGGCACACGCCGTTGCTGCAGCCGCCGCCCGGGATGATGAAGCCCGCCTTCGTGGCCAGCACCGAGAGCTGGAAGCCCTGGTTGAGCGTCGGCAGCGTCACGTAGCCCGGGCTGATCTCGGGCCAGCCCTCGGGCAGCACCACGAAGAGCGAGAGCACCGCCGCCGGCGCGGCCGCCGCCCAGGCGGCGCCGGAGAGGATGCCGGCGGCCAGGCAGGCCGCGTCGCTGGGCGCCAAGATGAGCACGCGCTGCCAGGTGCTCGAGGTGAGCACGTCCGTCAGCGCCCGGACGGCGTCGCGGAAGATGCGGTAGGTACGGCTCAGGAGCGGTGTACCGAACTTGAGCCAGTCCAGCAGCTCCGCGAGGGTCGCGGCCAGCACCATGGGCGCGTCTTTCTTTCCTGCCGGCGCGCCCAAGCGCGCCCGGCCCTCGGCGTCGGCGTCGACAAATGGCGGCGCCGCCGGCCTTCGCGCACCACGGCCCGCGGGACTTCGCCGTGGCGCTCGTGTCGCGCGGGCGCGTGCGCGGCTGCTACCTGCAGACGTACCGCAAGCTCATCTACCGCTATGGCCTCGAGGCGGTGACGACGCTCTTCGTGCAGACGCCCGAGGACGCCGAGGACTACGGCCTCGCCTTCCCGCGCCTGGCGCTCGTGCACGCGCCGGGCAGCGGCCTGGCCGCGCAGCACGCGGCGATGCTGCGCCACTACCCGGTCGGCCAGCGGCTGGTGGTTTTGCATGACGACGTGACGCGCGTCGTGCGCTTCCGCGGCGGCCGCGCCCGGCGCTTCGACGACGTCGTGCGCCTCTTCCACGCCGTGTTCGCCGTCATGGAGCGCTGCGGCGCGACGCTCGGCGGCCTGACGCCGACGGACAGCCCGCTGCACGCCGCCGCGCTGGGCGCCGACCGGGACCGGGCGCTGACGCTCGGGCTGCGCTACGTCTACGACCCGCTGCACTTCGAGCTCGTGGGCGCCGAGCCCGTGCCGCACGTGGCGACGTCCAAGGACGACGTCGAGCGCTCGATCTGGGCGTACCGCCGGGCGGGCTGCGTGGTGCGCCTGACCCAGTTTGCGGCGGGCACGCGCCACCGCCCGGCCATGACGGAGTCGCGCCGGGCCTTCGACGCGGAGGAGACGGCGCGGCTCGTCGCGGCCTACCCCGAGGTAGGCAAGGCGACGCAGCACGCCAAGGGCTACCTGGCGGTGCGGCTGCGGCAGCTGCCGCCGCGCCCGGACCTGGACGAGGCCGCCGCCGGCGCGCTCTTCCAGGCCCTGCTGGGCAACTTCGACGTCGTGCCGAGCTTGGCGCTGCCGGGCGGCCGGCTGCTGCAGCTCCTGCAGACGCGCAAGTGGAGCATCAACGAGCTGCGGCTGCCGGTGGTGGCGCCCGAGTGGCGCGTGCGCTGCCGCTCCAAGCGCGGGAGCTGGACGGTGCGCGCGGGCCTGCCGGTCTTCACGGAGGCCTTCCACGAGGGCCCGGTCTACGAGGCCTGCCAGGCCGTGCTGCCCGGCGGGCTGCGCAGCGACTTCGTGACGGTGAACCGCGACCTCTGCTGCTATCCGCACCGGGACGGCGGCGACGCCGGCACCGCCCTGATTCTCTTCCTCGGCGCCTACGAGGGGGGCGCGCTCTGCTTCGAGGACGGCCGCCGCTGCGAGGCGCGCGGCGTGCTGCACGCCTTCGACGGCTCGGTGCTGCACTGGAATGAGCCGCTCCTGGGCGGCACGAAGTACAGCGTGGTCTTCTACAACCGCACCAGCGGCAGCGTGCGTTCCGGCGTGGCGCCGCTGGCGCTGCCGGGCCGGCACGACCTGCTGCCGGCGCAGGACGCCCCCGTGCCGTTCGTGTGAGCTCGGGCGGGGGCCGGGCCGGACGTAAATGCGGGATGGAGTTCGTCGGCGCGTGGTTCGGCTCGCTGCTGGCGGCCGAGAACCTCTACTGCACCCTGGCCGCCGCCGTGGCCTTTCTGGGCGCGGCGGGGGCGACGCTGCTGTGGCGCAACGAGGCGTGCTGCGCCGGGCGGCCGCGCCGCGCGGCCTGCGCCGCGGCCCTGTCGCCCGGCGGCTCGACGCACGCCTCGTCGGCCAGCCTCTGGGACAACGACCCGCACCTGGTGTCCTGGGAGCGGCTCTCCACGCCGGAGCAGCTGCCGGCCGAGCCGCCCACGCCGCCGCGCGGGCGCCGGGTCGAGTTCTTCTTCGCGCCCGTTGAAAATCACGGATTGGCTGGCTCCGCGCCGTGCCTCTACTAACAAAATGGCTCGCAACGCGCCGCAGCTGCTGGGCGCGGCCGGCCAGCCGTTCTGCCGCGACTTCGACGTCTGCCCGGCGCCGCTGGACGGGGCCGGCCTGCCGCTGCTGCCGTTCCTGTGGGGCGGCAACGCCGCCAACTCCGGCCTCTACCGCAGCCTCGTCGGGAGCGCCGCCGCGCCCCTGGCGGTCGGCGGCGCCTGGAGCGTGCTGCCGCCCGACCAGACGCTGCGCAACAGCGTGTTCGGGCCGAGCACCCCGTTGCTGCGCGGCGTCTGGGAGTAGCGGCCGGCCGGGCGGTCGCCACGCCGGCGCCCCGAGCGACCAGTACGTGTGGACGGTGGAAAAAGTGGACGACCGCGGCCCGCAACGACTCTTCGCCTTGGAGATCTACGAGAGCGCCCAGCTGACCCCGCCCGACGGCGCCGCCAGCGCGTTCTCGCTGGCGTGCAAAGGCGGCCTGAGACCCTGGAGCACCCTCGCGCCCTGCCCATAGGCGCTTGGCCGTCCTCTCGCAAGGAAACGCACCGGCATGGATCAGATGATGATGCAAGCGAAGCCAGGCGCCATGAAGGATGTCGAGGTCGTCAAGCAGATGATGGCCGCCAAGGGCGCCGGCAAGGGCGCCGACGCGCACGTCATGCCTGACGGCACGGTCATGAAAAATTCCATGATGCCTGCCCACATGGGCAAGGGCGCCGGCAAGGGCGGCATGGGCATGCCCGTGGACTCCATGATGCCCTTCCTGCAGGGCATGCAGGCTGACGTGAGCGCCAGCATGTGCATCGACGCCTCCGCGTCGATCTGCAGCATGGCCGAGCAGGTCTGTGCCAACCCGGCGAACAAGATGCACATGGACTTCTGCTCCAAAGTCACGCCGCTCTGTGGCGCGCAGAAGGCCCTCGACGGCTGGCAGGTCAGCGCCGCCGTGTGCATGGAGAAGTCGATGCCGGCCTGCGAGGCCATCATGCAGCACTGCTCCGCGGAGAACGCGATGTGTCCACCGCAGCTGATGCAGCTCTGCAAGGAGCGCGTGCGCAAGTGAGCGCCGGCTCACGGGGCGCGCCGGGGGCGCCGGAGCTGCGGCGCCTCGAAGCGCCCGGCGGCACAGGCGAGCAGCACCTGCAGCAGCATGCGGGCGGTCTCGTCGTGCGGCGCCGCCAGGGCCAGCGCCGTGGCGCGCGGCAGCCAGGCCGGCAGCGGCTGGAAGCGCGGGATGTCGGCCAGGAGCCGGTCGCAGAAGAGCAGCGTCGCCCGGGCGGCGTCGGCCAGCGCGGGCGCTGGGGCCTCCGCCGCGCCGCGCGGCAGCGGCGGGCCGGCCGTGGCGTAGAGGTGCTGCAGGCGCCCGCTGCTGCCCGGGCACGCGCGGGCGGCGTGCGCGGCGCAGGCCGCGTCGATGCAGGTGCTGAGGACCCGGCGGGCGCAGCGCGCCGGGGCGTCGTCGAGCGCGGCGAGCGGCGCCCAGCTGGCGTCCTGACACGCGGCCCAGCGCTGCCACGCTGCCGAGTCCGCGGCGCCGGCCTCGAGGAGCGCCGACCACGGCGGCACGGCCGCGCCGGCCTGCAGCAGGGCCCGGCGCGCGGGCGGCTCCGCGGCGCCGAGGGCCCGGCGGCGCCAGCGGCGCAGCACGGCCGTCAGCCCCAGCAGGGCGCGCAGGCAAGCCAGGACGGCCCGCCGCAGCATCGCGGGCGACGGGCGTCCCTGGGGACTGCTTTTCCGGCGGGCGCCCCGGCCCGCGCGGCCGCGCGGCCGCGGTTCAGAGCGCCCAGATGATGGCCACGAGCATGACGAAGAGAAAGAGGGCGTTGATGACGATCAACGTCAGCTGCTCGTTCAGGTCCTGAGCGACGATCTCCGCGCACGTGGTCACGTAGCCGGGCGTTCGGGCGTCGCCGACGGTCACGCGGAGGAGGTCCACCATGGCCCGGTAGGTGTCGGCATCGACCACGAGGGTCGCGCCCAGGGCCCGCGACGTGGCCACCTGCAGGTCTTCCTGCGCGGCGGCGACGGCGGCCGCGTTCGTCGGCTCCGGCAAGATGAGCGCCGCCAGCGTGCTCCCGACGAAGGGCACGGCGTTCAACAGCCAGCGCCCGATGGTGAAGCGGGGGACTCCGAAGCTGCCCAGGCCGCCGCCGGTCAGCCGGCCGGCGTCCGGCGGGCACTTGGCCGGCTCCTGCGCGTTGTACTGGGGGACGGGGCCCAGGTTGGGATCTACGGGGAGCTCGGACATCCGCACTGGCTGCCGGCGCTTTCCTGGAAGAGGGCTCGCGCGGGGTAGGCCGGCAGCAGCGGACCGCAGCCGGCGGGCCCGCACAGGGCGTCGCGCACCACCATGGGCACGCGCGGGTCCGGGTAGGTCACCAGCCCCCCGGCCAGCGACGGCGGCGGATTTTCGAGGTCGTCGCGCACGACCCGCGGCCAGCAGCCGTTGCTGCCGCAGTAGACGTTGTAGCGATCGAAGCCGAGCATCCGGGCGCTTTTGAAAGAGGCCGTTCTTGCAAAAGCATGTCGGCCTGTCCGGACGCGCCGGCGCCCGTGCCGTGGCGGCGGCCCGCGCCAGGGCACGGCTGCGCGACGACGGACGCGGCCTGCTCCAATGCGCGCTTCGCCGACCGGTGCGTGACGGAGGTCGCCCAGACCGGGCTCCTTCGTTTTTTCCCGCCCACGACCCACCTCATGGCGGAGGGCGCCGCCCTGGAGACCGTGTGCGTGGGCCGCCGCGCTTATCTGCTCGCGCTGGGGCTCAAGCACGCCCACCGCAGTCTTCCGGACTGGGCGGCGACCTGGCCCCCGGGCACGCCGCCCGAGGCCGCCGTCGCCCCGCTGCTCGCGGGCTTGCCGCGCACGGACGTCTGGTGCCTCGAGCACGGCGACGCGCTGTTTTTCCTGGTCGAGCCCTCGGCCGCCGACGCGGGCCACCTCCGGGGCGTGCTGGCTCGCCTGCTGCCGAGCAGCCTGACGGCCCTCTTCTCGCAGCGGGCGGCCGCCCTGACGGCGGCGGGCCTCAGCATCGTCGTCACGCGCCTGGCGGTGGCGCTGGTCAGCACCTCGCTGGTGTCGATCGCGGCGCACGTCACGTCGAGCTACTGGGACCTCCTGCAGCGGTCCCAGCTGCTGCCTCCGGACATGGTGCAGCTGTTGAGCGGGGGCTCGAATCGCAGCTTCAAGCAGCTCCTGGACCTTTTCTCGCAGCTGAGCTTCGGGGTCAGCAGCGACCTCGTCTCGGTCATCACGCAGCTGCTGCTGCGCGTGCTGCTGCCGTGCGTCATCTCGACGCTCGCCTGGTCCCTGGACTTCGTGCGGGGCGTGGCCGAGGCGCGGCGCTGGGCGCTGCTGGAGTCCGTCGTCGCGGTCGCCCGCGAGAATCTGCACGCCGGCTACGCGCTGACGCTGCCCGTGCCCTTCCTCACCGACGTGACGCACCTCGTCGACCGGCAGCTCCAGAGCACGAAGACGGCGCTAGGGCTGCACGGTGCGCCCCCGCCGGGGCGTCTCGACCAGCGCGTCGTCCTGGAGCTCCAGAAGATCGCCGCCCCGCCGGCGGAAGGCGCCCTCCTGTCGCAGCTCAGCTTTCGCCTGGCCAACGCCATCCCCGCCCTCGTCACGTGGGCCTTCGGCACGACGAGCGGCACGGCCAAGATCCTCAACCTGGTGACGGTCGTGCCGCTGCTGCTGCTCGACGTCCGGAAGCAGACGCGGGACGCCTTCACGCCGGAGACCATCCTGATGCGCGCGGCGCAGGCCCCGCGGGCCCAGGAGGACATGGCGGCCGTGCGGCGAGCGGCGCTCCTGGCGCGGGCCGACCTCCGGGTGGCCCTGACGGCCATCCTGGCGCGCCGGGGCGCGGCCGGGGCGTTGCAGGCCGACGTCGCTTGTCTCTACGCCGCGGCCGTGCAGCGGCTGAAGGCGGCCCTGGCGGCCGGCACGGAGGAGGGCTTTGACCTGGGTTTCCTAGACGAGCCCGGCGGCGAGGCGGCGGCCGCCAAGCCGGCGGACGACGCCTCCGGGCTCGTGCGGGAATTCGGCCGGGCCGGGGCCGGCGCCGCGGCGTGGCCGACGCTGCACGAGGTCGAAGAGGCGGAGCGCGTGCTGGCCCGAGGGCCGACCCATCTTCCGACGCTCCTCGCAGGCGTTGATACTGGGGCTGGATTTGCGGCCGGACCAAAGTCAAAAGTGGGATAGTCAAAAAACGCCGCCAGGATTGGGCAAAACCATGTGCTCCTGTGACGACGCCACAGCCGCCCTGCCGCTCTACCCTTGCGCTGCCTGCGCCCCACGCCTGCCGGTCTGCTGTCCTCGGCCGTGCATACCGTACCAAGCCGGGTACTGGTACGGCTACGGGCCCTACTACTGGTAGCGCGGTGGCCGCCGACCGAAACAGAAAATTCTGGGCCCCTCGGCTCTTGGCCTAAGGGCCGTGGCGGGGCCCGCCGCGGCTGTCGTCCGCGGGGCCTGCCGCCCACGGCCTGGCCGCCGCGGCCCGCGAGGCGGCGGCGCACCTCCGACGCCGCGGGAGCTCCGCTCCGCTCCGAGCCGAACGAGCTCAAAACAGAAATTCTGCTGGGGCGGGCCGGCCTAGCTCCATGGCGTGCGCCTTGGCGGCGCACCGCTGCACGGAGCTCTGCGCCCGGACGCCCGCGCAAGCGCAGGCCTACCTCGACGGCCTCCGGGCGCTGGAAGCCATCTGCGCGGGGGCCGGCGGCGCGGCGGCCGCGCCCCTCGCCGGCCGGCTGGACGCGGCCGAGCGCGCGCTGGGCGCGGCGCACGCGGCAGCCCAGCGGCAGGAGGCGGCGCTGCCGGCGCTGCTGGCCGAGGCCGCCGCGACGGAGCGGCGGCGCGGCGACGAGGCCGCGGACCGGCTGAGAGCGCAGGTGGGAGAGCTCGAGGCCGCGCTGCGCGCCCGGGCCGAGACCGTGGAGGCGCAGGCGGCCGCCCACCGGCAGGAGCTCGGGGAGCTCCACGCGCAGCAGGCGGCGCTGCACGAGCGCCATCGCCAGGACCTGGCCCAGGAGCGGGCGGCGGTCTTCGTGCGGCTGGCCGCGGCCGAGGCCGATCTCCGGACGCACCACGCTCAGGAGCTGGCGCTCCGCGAGGCGGCCGCGGAGCGGCTGCGCGCCGCCCAGGCCCGCGAGCTCGAGGAGGCCCGGCAGGCGGCGGCCTCCGGCAACGTGCGGGGCCGCGTGGCGGAGCTCGGCGTGCACGCCTTCTGTGAGCGCCTGGGCAAGGTCGTGGACATCAAGCGCGACGGCGTCCGGGGCGACCTGCTCCTCGTCTTCGGCAACAAGCTGGCCGTGAAGCTGGAGGTGAAGTGCGTGGAGACGTACCAGGCGCAGTATCAGGAGGCCGCGTTCGCGCACCTCGACGTCCTGGAGCGCCTCTACGGCGTCTCGGTCGTCTCGGTGGCGGTCGTGAACACTCACCCCGAGCCCAAGCCGGTGCAACGGGTGCCGGGCCTGGAGGTCGCCGAGCAGCTGCTCTGCTACGCGGCCCGGGACCGCGTCACCGGCCACTATTTCGCCGGGGGCGCCGCGACCTGGCAGCCGGCGCTCTTTGCGCTCTGCGACCACATCCGGAGCACGGCGGTGCACGAGGTCGACGGGGGCGCGGACCTGGAAGCCTACCTGCAGCAGCAGGAGAAGCTGCAGACCAGCCTGGAGGACTTCCACAAGTGGCTCGAGGACGAGCGCCGCCGCACGCAGCTGGAGGCGCGCGCGCTCGAGAAGCGGCTGCGGCAGGTGACGGCCAAGCTGGACGAAGTGCAGCGCCGTCTCGCCGAGAACGACTTCGTCAACGCGGAGCGCGAGGAGCTCCTGCGCGCGGCGGCCCAGATCGTGGCGTGCGAGGGCTGGGCGCCGCTGCAGCAGCTGCGGGCCTGGGAGGAGCGGCACCCCGAGCTGACGCTCGGCATGCAGCGCTTCTACCGCGCCCGCTTCGAGCTCTTCCGGCGGGACGTGAGCGCCTGGGCGGAGCAGCCCACCAAGCGCCCGCGGCACGAGACGCCGACGGGAAATGGGAGCGGCGCCGGCCAGACCGGCACAGTATGAGGCGACGCTGACGGCGCAGCCGGGCCGGCCCTGGCAGGGCGCCGAGCCGGTGGCGGCCGAGGGGCCGGACGCGCTGCGGGTCGCGAGGGCGGTGGCAGCGCTCGTGCGCCTGCTCGAGCGGCTGCTGGCCGCCTGGCCGCGGCGCCGGATCGAGGCGGTCGACGCGGCCGTCGGCACGGCGGCGCTGCGCTACCAGCGGGGGTTCTCGCTCTTCCCGGCGCGGGCGACGCTCTCGGCCGGCTGCGGCGCGCTGCAGCTCGTGCAGCGCGGGCAGGCCTGGGCCTTCGTGCTGCCGCCGGGGGCCGGCATGGCCGCGTGCTGGCAGGCCCTGTGCGCCCCGCCCGGCGCCGCCGGCCTCGTGCTCTACGAGCGCGACGCTTCGGGCGCCTATGCGCGGAGCGAGGTGCCCGCGCAGCTACTGGTGCAAAAGAGACCGGACGCGGTGCCCTAGCGAGCCGAGGCGGTGGCCGAGCGCCCGGGCGCCGTGGCGCACCTTGTCGTGCCAGCTCCGCCGCACCGCCGCGGGCTCGGCGGGCGTGGGTGCGGCCCCCTGCGCAGGATGCGAGGCCTTCTTTTTCTTGTGCAGCTTCTTCTCGAGGCAGGCCCGCATGCCGGCCGGCTTGGTGCCGACCTGGCAGGCTTTGAGGTCGCTCTTTTTCAGCCGCTTCGCGTATTGCTGTGCGATTTTGGCCTTGGCCTTGTGCACGGCCGCTTTGCTGAGACTTTGGCGGCGAGAGTGTGGCATGGGCGCTTTGAGCTCAAGGGGGCCGCCGGGTGCTTGCAGCTTGTAGGCGAGCCGCTCCATGGCGCGCAGCAGCACCTGCCTAGCCTGCGTGCGCGCGCAGGGCGCGCCCCGTGGCGGTCGCCTGAGCCTGGACGCCTTGGAGGCGCTCTTCGCCTTCACCCGGCGGGACGGCCGCTTCGGCGGCCGCTGCGCCGTGGGCACGGGCGGCGGCTGCGTCTGGGTCTATGCGAGCGGCCGGCTCGTGGCCCTAGGCCGCGAGGTTCGCGAGGCGCTGGGCGCGTGCGCCGTAGTGGCGCGAGCGCTGGAAGAGCGTGGGCTGATCGAGCACGTTGGCCACGCTCGCCTTTGGAACGTTCTGACCAAGGTTGAAGCCCTCGCCGGCAAACGGGTTTCGCTGCGGCAGCTCTGCCGCGCGAAAGCCGGCTGTCGGCTTGAGCCAGCTCAGCGGCGCTCCGTGCACGTCGCGCTGCACGGGCGGCGGGTCGACGAGGTACCCGGCCAGGGCCTGATTCAGGTCTACGGTTCGGGCAAACTGCTGGTCCGCAGTCGGCACGAACTGCGGCTTGAAGAGGGCGTTGTAGGGCTGGTTCCAGCCGAAGAAGGCGCCGGGCAGGCTGCTGTTGCCGGCGAAGCGCTGGGGCGCGGCGTCGATGACGGGCGGCGGCGGTAGGCCGGCGACGCTGAGGGCCGTGGCATCGTGCTGGGCGGCCCGGAAGGGCATGCGAGAGACGGCCCGGCTCCCGAGCGCCGCCCAGGCCTGCTCGTCCGTGGTGCCGGTGTCCAGGTCGTTGATGGGCGGCGCCCGCCAGGGCACGTTGAAGATCTTGCCGCGCTCGATGGCGTTCACGGCCGCCGCCCGGGCGCACACGGACCTGCACTGCTCGACGGTGGCGTCCGCCGGGCACACGGCCAGGCAGGCCTGCAGGTCTTGGTCGCGCAGCCGTTCCATTTAGCTTTGCGGAGAATCTTCAGGGCGGCCATTCCCAAAACGGCGGGGCGCCCGGTCAGCCGCGCGGGCCGTCGAACACCACCGCCCGCGCCAAGTACAGTGCCGCCAGATCCAGCACTCGCTCGGGGAGGGCTTTGAAGTCCTGGACGGCCGGGTCGCCCTGCAGCATACACCACCAGAATGGACTCCAAGGCTTCGAGGTGTAGATCGTGCGGACGATGCGCCCAGCCTTGAAAAACAACACCGCCCAGAGCGCGCCGTTGACCGCGGTGCCGGAGTACTGGCCGGCGGTGGTTCGGAGCAGGGCGTGCGCGGCCCGCCACTGCTTGGGATAGGTGCGGCGGACGAGATACAGCGTCATCAGAATCAAGGCGAGCTGTATGAGATGTCGCACTAGCGGATTGGTCGCTCGTTGTCTGCTAATCGGCACCGTTAATTTGGATGCGACTCTTTGCAGCGGCTCTTCTTGTGCGCACGCCACTTCCAAGCTTTCTCGCTCGGCTTCGATATTTTCAAAGAGCGCCTGCGAACTTGGAACCCAAGTGTTAAGGGCGCTGGCAATTTTTGAGATCCAGCCGCGCAAGATCATCGTCTCACCCTTATTGGCGGCTGTTGGGCTCATGCCTTTTATTTTCAGTCCCGTTTCATCGGGTGGGCACCGACGGGGGTGGTCGCCTATTTCAGCAAAAGGCTTGCGGCGACCGCTGCCAGGGCCGCATTGACGACCTCATCGAGGGTTCTGACATGATGGCCTGCTACGTAGCCTGCATGAGAAAGATAATAACCTCCTTCGGGGGCGTCTTGGTACGTCAAAACCCCATTTATCAGTGCTTTGCACAGATACCCAAGAGATTTCAGCAACAACAACGTGAAGAGAGCCAACGCCGGCCCAGACATAGTGCCGGCCTCGGACGCAGCGCTCAGCATTTGCACGGTGCCTCCCAGCTTCTGCGCGAGCTCCTGCTTTTGGGGGGGTGTGCTTACTTTGTTTACTATCCACAGCGACACCAACGCCATCACGCAAAGAATCTTAATTTTTACGAGCGTTGAAGGTATCTTGCTGGACTGGCCATTGAATAGGTGTGACAGCGACGACGTGCCGTCCTGCAAGACACGTGTGAATGTTTCTCGTACCTGAGTGAATGCGTCCTGCAGAGACTTTTTTGTGTCACCCAGTAGCTCAATTATGCGCTGCAGGATAGTTCTGATATTTTTGTTGATGTCATTCCAGGTCGACTGACTCATTTTACGGTATGACTGGCATTCAGGATCTCGATCATGATAAAATGGAAGTGGCCGCTGCGCCCGTGCCCTGCGCCTCCAGGGCCACGGCCCTGACGCTCAGCCTCGTGGCGGGCTTCCTGTTCGTCGTCTTCGCGACGGCCTTCCTGTTCTGGTGGCTCCGGCGGCGGCACGAGCGCCAGCACGGGCTGCCGACGACCGCCGCAGCGGCGCAGCTGGCCCTGGTTCTGGGCGTCCTGAGCGCCGCCGTGAGCGCGACGACCGCCGTGACCTGGCACCAGTACGCCACCGGCGCCGTGTGCCTCTAGGCCGGCCCGCGCCGCCCCGTCGGGCCGGGCCTTCAGCGGGGGGCCGTTTTGAAGAGCGCCGCGAGATCGTACGGCCGCGGCGCCTGCGGCGAGCGCGCGGGCGGCCGGGGCGCACAGTAGCCGTGGGCCGTGCCTTGCGCGCAGGTCGCGTCGACCTCGGGCGGCCCGGGGCCGGGTGGCCGCACGATGCTGGCGGGCTCGAGGGCGCCCACCAGGCTGGGGACGATGCTGCCGAGCTCCGTGGTGGAGTGGCGCGAGCAGCGGAAGAGCCCCGTCTGGGCGGCCTCCTCGGCCCCGTGCGCCTCGAGCCAGGCGGCGGCCGCGTCGGCCGGCGGCGGCCGCTGGATGCGCGGGGGCGCGGCATCCTCGCAGGCGTTGCCCGCCGCATTGTTGAAGAACCAGTCCATGGCGCCCCGGGGCTCCACGTGGTCGTGGTAGCTCGCCAGGAGCTCGGCCCACTTGGAGTAGGCCCACCAGAGGCTGCAGCCGACGGACGCCGACACGGCCACGGCCCGCAGCCAGTCGTTCACCTCGTTCTGCTCGGCGTAGAAGCTGTCGAGGAGGCAGTCCTGCAGCAGGAGCTCTTCCAGGGCCTTGGTCTGTGGGCTGGGCACGCCGCCGAGTGTGCGGGGCACCAGGAACATCTGGCGCAGGTAGACGCGCCAGTTCAGCGGCTTGGTGGCCAGCTCGGCGAGCTGCTCGAACTCGCAGCCGCGGCGGTTGCGCCCGGTCTGCTGGATCTGCTTGCCGCGGGGCAGGGGGCCGAAGCACAGGTTGAAGCCGTCGCACTTCAGGTCGACGGCCTTGTAGGCGTTGTCGGCGGCGAAGATGGCGCTCTGGCCGGCCGGCGTGGCGTTCAGCGGCACGCCCACGCAGGGGTCGTCCTCGTTCTGGGCGTCGACCATGGCTTTGCGCAGCTCGGGCATGCCCAGGAGCGCGAGCACGTCGTCGAAGGCGAGGTCGGCCTCCGCCGTGCTCTTGCCGCCGGCCTGGGTCCCCAGGTAGCGGCGGTAGCGCTCGTACACGGCCTGCTGCTCGTCGTCGCTCATCTTGGCGTCGGCCAGGGCGTAGAAGGCCGGCACGTAGAGCCCGGCCGCGGCGCCGGGCAGGAGCGCGGCGCGCTGCCGGCGGAAGCCGGCGCGCCAGGCGACCCAGTGCTGCGCCCACGCCTCGCCCCCGGCCGCGGGCGGCGGCAGGCCCTGGCCGCGGAGCGCCTCGAGCCAGCCGAGCGCGTGCTGCACCGTCTGCGTGGCGTGCGCCTCGAAGGCGGTGCGGCCGAGCAGGTGCTGCAGGAAGGGGCGGCAGCGCATGCGCAGGTAGAAGCTGGCGACGACGATGAAGACGTTGTCGTCGAGGCCGGCCAGGGGCGCGTCGGCCCGGCGCTTCTTGGCCTTGCGCTTCTTGGGCGGGCGCGCGGCCTTGCGGCCCCGGGCGCCGCTCGGGGCGGGCGCGGCGGCCCCCTCGGGCGGCTCGCCGACGGGGTAGCGCCGGTCCTTGACGTTCAGGTAGAAGAAGCTCTTGCCGCGCAGCAGGGCCCAGGGGTCCGCGGCGGCCTCGGGGCCGCCGCCGTAGAGGTCGTCGGCGGCCGCCACGAGCTTGGGGCTGTTGTAGGCGGCCTGGCGGCGCAGCTCGTCTTCGAGCTCCAGGTCGACGGCGTGCGGGGCGCGGAGGTAGGCCTCGACGAGCCGCTCCGCCAGGCTGCGGAAGCCCGCGTCGCAGCGCGCCCAGAGGCTGCGCTCGTTCCAGCGGCAGGCGCGCCCGACCTCGTCGTGCAGGGGCTGCTGGAGATTTTCGGCGTAGCGCGCGGCCGCGTCGGCCGGCAGGGCCCAGGGGTCTTGCACGTGCGCGGCGCCCGCGGCGTCGAACACGACGGCGGTGGGGTAGGCCCGGGCGAGCCGGGCCCGCGGCGTGTCGGGCGCCGCCGAGAGGGCCTCGTGGGGCTCCACGCAGCGCGTGAGCGGGTCGTTGTAGGCGCCGTCGGGCGCCGGCGCCGGAAAGTAGCGGTAGTCGGGGTAGGAGTTGGCGGTGAAGACCCGGTTGTACACCATGTCCTGCAGAAAGAGGCGGTTGAGGTCGCTGTAGATGGGCTTGTAGATGCGCTGCGCCTGCAGCAGGGCGTCTTCGCGGCGGACGGCGCAGACGAAGTTCGAGTGGGCCAGGCCGTTCTGGAGCGACTCGAGGCCTGCGGCGTGCCGTGCGAGCACGTCGTGGCGGAGATACGCCTCGGCGCTCTGCGTGGCCGGCGGCGCGTCCGGCAGGCAGGCGCGCACCTTGTGCGCGGCCTCGGCGTAGGTGAGGCGGCCGAGGCCCGCCGCCGGGGGGGCCGCCCAGCCCGCGACGAGCCTGGAGTGCCCGTGGTAGGCCGGGACCCGCAGGGGGAACGTCTGCTGGGAGCGCTGGGGGTCGAGCGTCATCTCGTGCACGAACTCGCTGCTGGGCTCCAGGAACGTGCGGGGATTGACGACGAGGTACTGTGGCGTGCGTTCTTCGGGCAGGCGCCAGCGGAAGCGCGGCGGGCCGTGGCCGGGCGCGAGCAGCTCGCGGTACTCGCGGAGCGTCGTGATCGGGCGCTCGCCTTCGGGCGTCACGAGGAAGGGGAAGAAGCTCGTGGCGCGGAGCTTGCCGTTGATGAGCTGGTACATGCAGGCGGTGAGCGAGGGGTCGGTCGTCGGGTTGGGCGTGGCCGTGCCGCAGAAGAGGTAGGGCGTGGTGTAGACGTTCTCGCTGTTGCGCCACAGGGCCTCCGAGAGGGCGATGCCCTCGCGGCGCGTGGTCTCGTCGCCGTAGCGCTGCTCGTAGGGCTGGAGCAGCTGGTGGGCCTCGTCGACGATGAAGACCGTGTGCGCGGCGTTGGCCACGATCCCGGGTTCCGAGTAGGTCTTGCTGGCCGGCAGGGTGTCCTTGCTGACCCGGTGGATCTTGTCCGGGACCGCCTCCTCGCTGGGCAGGAAGCCCTCGGCTGCGGCCGCGGCCGGCGGCCGCCCCGGCTTGGCCAGGTCGCGGTTGCCGAGCTTGCCCACGCTGGCGCCGCCCGTGAGCGCGTGCAGCTGCTCGAAGCTGGTGTAGAGCGTGTGCGCCAGCGTGTCCTCGAAGTGCGGCAGGTGCCGGGCGGCCTCGTGCGCCGGCACGCCGGCGCCGGTGTAGATGATCCAGCGCGCGGCCAGGGCGTAGGGCATGAACACGACGCGGCTGCCGCCCCAGACGTAGGAGCCGGCGTCGCAGGTGCTCGGGCCCTTGACCTTTTCGAACGGGGAGGGCTTGTGGCGGGGCGCCGGCTCGGGACCGCCGGAGAGCGTGGTCTCGACGGCGCAGAAGCCCGAGGGCGCGTGGCCGGCCGGCGCGGTCGCGTTGACGTCGCGCAGGTAGACGTGCCCGTTGTGCTCGTCGAGGGGGTGCTCGTCGGCCCACGTCTTGCCGTCCGGGCGCGAGAGGACGCTGCGCACCACGGTGCTGCCGTCCTTGCGCAGCTGCTCCTCGATCTGCACGAGCTCGCGCACGTTGACGGCCGCCGGGCACCGGCGCAGGTTGGAGCGGAAGGCGTTGAAGATGTCCTCGTCGCCGAGCACGATGATGTCGAAGTAGCGATTGGTCTCGGCGCAGATGCGCCCCAGGAACTTGGCCATGACGCTGAGATAGATGCAGGTCTTGCCCAGCCCGGGCGTCAGCTCGGCGAGGACGCGGCGCCACTGCCGCGGCGCGCCGGGCCGGAAGAGCTCGTGGGCGCTGCTCTGCACCTCGTTCTCGTTCTTGATGACGCGGGGGCCCGCGTCGCCCTTGGGGCAGCGGGACGGCGCGCGCACCGACACCTGCAGCTGCGGGTGCGAGCCGAGGGCCGCGCGCTCCTCGACGGCGCCCGTGCGCAGGGCGTCGACGGCCTCCTGGTAGGTGCTGATGAGCCGGTGGCGGTAGAGCTGCTGCTTGCCGTGCAGCTGGCGCGCCTGGGCGGCGCTGGGGGGGGCCGTGCCGAGCGCGTAGTGCGCCGCCTGCGCGCCCGGCCGCCAGAACGTGCGGTAGAGCGGGTCGCCGTGCTCCGGGCGGTGCCGCGCGGCGGCCGGCCCGGCGAGGACCTCGGCGGCCTCTTCGCGCAGGTAGCGCGTGCTGGCCTGCACGGCGCGCAGCGCTTCGTCGGCCAAGGAGGGGCCCGCGGCGGGCGTCGGCGGTGCGGGCTTCGTGTGATGCGCAGGATGTGCCCCCGGGGTCCGCGGCGTGGCGGCGTGCGCGGGGCGGGGCGAGTGCGGCGCCCCCGGGGTCCGCGGCGTGGTGGCGTGCGCGGGGCGGGGCGAGTGCGGCGCGCCCGGCGTCCGCGGCGGCACGAGCCCGTGCTGCGGGGCTGCGCTTCCGGGGGCGTGGGGCGCGGGCGCCGTGGGCCGGGGCGTCGCGTGAGGCTCGGGCGAGGGTGGCCCGGGCGTCCGGCGTTGCGGCGCAGCGTGCTCGTGGATCAAGGGTGCCTCTTCGCCTTCCTCGGTGGCCGTTTCGGTCTCTGCCGTCTCTCCGTCATCTTCCGTCTCGGTGTCCTCGAGCTCCGAGTCTTCGTCGGCCTCTGCAGTGGTGTCTTCATGCGTGGAAGTTGCCATTTCTTGAAGGATCCCAGCGGTGCATCGCGCGGTGTGACGCCCTTCTTGACGATGATAGGCTCGAAAGGTTTGGGGGCGCCCCGAGTCCGGATGAACGCCATGGCAACCTGTACCGGCCAATGCGAGGTCCTGCTCCGGGATTATTCCCTGGTGCGAAACGCCACGGGCACTGAAGGCTTGCTCCGAAAAAACTCGCCGCTGGATTTCTGGATCGCCGCCTGTCTGGTACTCCCTTGCTGGCGGGGCCATGCGGGGTGCGAGGCCCCGGCGCCGGCGCTCGAACGCTTGCGCTTCTTGGCTGCAGAAGTCGACCGTGACGCTCGGATGGTCATAAGACTTCTGCCTCGTGGCGATTCTGTCCTGGGCACCATGTCGGATCGCTTCAAGACCGACGAAATGATGTGCCTCCTGCTGCTCCGAAAGGGCATCGCCGTCACCTGGCTGCCGCCAGCCCTGCTGCGGAGCCGAGCCTTCGCGTTGCTGGCGGCGCCTTACAAGCAGTACTTCCGAGCAGCCAGCCCGGAGCTCCAAGATGATGAGGCGATCGCGCGGCTCGCATGCTCCTGCACCTCGTATGATTCCCTTTACCATGCGAGCATGCGGGTGCGGGGGCTCCCGGAGATCGTGGCCCACGCCGCGCGCGCTCGCCCCGGCAGTCTCTTCTGGGCTTCCGAAGCACTCAGGCGCGACCGGGCCTTCCTCCTCGAGCTCGCCAAGGAAGGCCGGCCCCGCCTGGTGGCGTGCGTGGCCAAATATTGCCTCGCCCCGCTGCGGGCAGACGCCGACTTCAATGCCGAGCTGCTGGCCTGCCAGCCGTCGCCGGTGGTTCTCCAAGCCATGGATCGGAAATTCCTGGAGAGCGAGGCATTCATGGTGAAGGCCGTGGCCGCCAACTGGCGGCTGCTTGCCAAGGCGCAGGGCGCCGCGGCCTGCAGTGTGGCCGTGGCGACCGCCGCCGCGCAGGCGAGCCCGGAGGCCACGGCGCTGATGCCCGAGGCCTTGCGCGCACCGGTGGAGGCCGCCCTGCCGCGGGCGGCCCCGAAAAGGACGACGGCCACGCTGCGGCGGAGCCTGGGGCAGCTGCTGAGCAACCCCGGGGAGGACCTGGACGTGCTGCGGCAGGTGACCTGTCCGGTCTGCTACGACCTGCTGGCGCACGAGAACAGCGCCCGGCAGTGCCCGAACGGGCACGTGCTGTGCCGGGAGTGCCTCGAAGGCCTCGAGCAGGCCGCCAAGCGGCGCCGGACCGCGCCGGCCGCCGAGGAGCTGGCCTGTCCGACGTGTCGGGTCGTCTTCCCCAAGAGCGCCTACGGGCGGAATCTGCTGGTCGAGCAGATGGCCGGCGTGTTGCGGGTGCCGTGTCCGCTGGGCTGCGGCGAGCAGCTCTGTGGCGCCGCGCTCGACCAGCACGTCGCCAGCGTGTGCCGCCTGCGGACCGTGCAGTGCTTTGCGGGCTGCTGCGCCCTGCCGCCGGCCGAGCTCGCCGAGCACGTGCGCACGGCCCACGGGCCGCTGCAGCCGGAGTTCGGTCTCACCGTGCCGGGGCCCTCGCCACCCCGCTGGGCCCAGGTGGAGGGCTGCGCCGTCTTCTACTCGTCGCGGGTGGACTGCAAGCCCGTGGCCGGCACGAGTGTGCAGCAGGCCCGGGTCGCGCTGCACGTGATGAGCCCGCCGGAGCACCCGCTCGAACTGCTGCTGCAAGGCAAGGACGGCGACGGCAACCTGGCCTGGTTCAAGCAGTACGGCCTCCTGGGCACTGTGTCCGAGGTGCTCTTCTGCGTGCCGGCATCCTTCGTGCTGGAGCTGGTGCACCTGGGGCTCCGACCCAGGGCAGCCTCCTCGGCAGCGGAATGCCCAGGCAGCGAGCAGCCCGCGTAGACCCGGGCGCGCGACGTGTTGGAGCCACTGACCGGAGAAAAAGCGCTCGCTGCACGCACGGCTGCACGGCGCCCGACGAAAGTTGGCGTGTCGCAGCTGCGTTAGGCCGAGCTCGGCGTGATTTCGATGGAGTAGCTGAGATTGAAGGATCCTGCCGGGAGAACCACCCCGACGAGAATGTTAATTAGGTCTCCCTCGACGAAGCAGTACTCTGCGCTGGCATCTTTGGCAAGCACCTGTGCCAGGGTGACGCCGTTCTTGCGCGTGGGCTCGTCGAGCTCTTCGTAAATGTACTGCGACAGCAGCAGCTCGTTGCCCGTGCTGCTGGTCTCGAAGACTTTCGAGCCGATGAAATTGTTGTCGGCGTCGCTCGAGAGCAGCGCCTCGACCTTGGTCCGGCTGAAGGAGCTCGCAGTCACCTTCGCAATGTTCACACTGGACGCCAGCCGCTCCGACACCGACGAGACATCGGCCGCGTTCTCGTCCTTCTGAAAGCTGGCGACGTCGAAGAGGCCGGCGAGGGACGAAATCAGGCTAGCTACGTGCACGTGAATCAGGGCATCGGCTGTGCTCTTCGGGAACGTGGAGAGCTTCCGGCTGAACGTCAAATCGGGAAACGCCAGCCGAAGATTGGCGATTTGATCCGCGGTCAGCGTCACGCTTCGCCCTTCCCTCTGAATATAGAAGGTGCGACGAGATGGCATTTCATGGGGTCAGAACTTAGAAATCGCAATAGTCGAAATGCATCAAGGTTGCAGCAAGTAGTCCACAACCTGGTCTCCGAGCGCGATGGTTTGAAACGGCTGCACGGCCATGCCTGACTTGAGTTTGGCCACGTCCTGCTGCAAGATGCCCAGTAGCACTTGAGCCTGCGAGAGCTCCGCTCGCAGGGCGTCCGTCGAAGAGACGCCGGCTTTCAACTGGGCGAGGACCTCGTAGATTTGCAGGTCGCCTTGACCGTTTGCTCTGCGGGCGTAGGCATCTAGTTTCTCGATGGCGCCTTTTACGCTCTTGGACAGAACTTCGAGCCTTCCGCTGGCGGTCGCCATGTCATTTTCGACAAGCTGCAGGCGTGCGCCCGTCGCTGCCTCTCGGACCCGCGCCTCCGTTTCCAGGCATTCCAAGCGGGCTTGCACTTGCGCGGCGTGGGCGTGCAGCCACACGTTCTCCTGCGTGCACCGGCGGCACGGGAGCCCACACGCCACACACCGTACGCCGGACATCCACGGGACTCTTGCCGCGCTCTCGCAGCCGCGCAACATGTAGATTTATGTCACTTTATTTCGTCTTTACGCTACTTGGTCAATGATCGTTTTAATTTGGGACCGAGCAACAAAATGACAACAGACCCGCCGACGGCAGTTTTTTTGGGGGCTGCTGCAAAGGCCAAGGCGAAGCGCCGCTTGGCGAGCGCCACCAAGCCGGATCCGGTGTGGCCGCCGGTGCTCAAGGCCATGGCCGCCTGTGGCCGCCTACAACCGAAAATCGCGGCGGTCCTGCAAAGCACCGACGTCTCGCTCTCGAAAGCGCAGCTGCTCGCCACGGACGACAGCTCGGTCACCCGCAAAGCCTACGACGACAGCCTGCTCGCCCTGACCGCCGCCGGACAGGACGTCGGCGACACGTTCCTCTGGACGATCCCTCTCTTCGAGTCCTTGAGCGCGGTTGGGATAGTCGTCTGGGACCAACCGGAGTTTTCGCTCGACGACATCCTGGCGGCGACCGCGAACGTCTCGACCGCGACCCCGAGCAACACGTCGTATCTCCTGGCGAGCCGGGCGAGCACGAAACTTATCCGAGACGCCGTGCAAGAAACCGTCCAGAAGCTTTCCGACGTCTGCGTACATCCGGTCGCAGATGCGCTCGGCCTTGGAAGCCTCGCTTCGTCGCTCCTGAGGAAGGCCAGCGGAGAGTGCGGGCCCGCCGACGAGGACATCCCAGAAGAAGGCGACGACCCGGCCGGCCCTGCGAAGGGCTTGGGCTTGAAGAGAGCGGAGCTCGCTCTGAACGCCGGCCGGCTTTTGTCAAAGAAGATCCCGGCGTTGGACGATGTCTTTCAGACCGAGTTCTTCTCGCAACTCGCATCCGATATGGAAGACCAGTTTATGACCTTGCAGACGGCTCTCGCTGCCGGCGCTGCCGACGCTGCCGCGATGCAGGCGGCGGCCATCCCGGGATGTCTGGAGCTGTGCGAGTACCTCGTGTTGCGGCTGGTCAACACGGAGCCAGCGCCTCTGCTGGGCAACGTCGAGGCATGGCAGTTCACGTACAAGACCTCGGTGCTGACCAGGAGCGTGCTCGCAGCGTTGCACCACGTGGACCCCGACTACACTGCGAGCGACACCCTTTACGTACCCGCCAAGTGCCATGGCATCGACATCTCGGTGGCCAGCTTCGTGCCGCTGCTCAAGGCTTTGTTCCCGGCCTGGAAGGTGGCGACGTCTGCCAAGAACGGGAAAACGACCGGCCTGGACCCGTGGATCCCGTTGGACGTCACACTTGCCAATCCGGACTTAATCGGGATCTTCGAAAAAGCTCTGAACCTTGCCAAAGGATACGTAAACAGACCCATCCAGTTTTTCAAACTCTTCGGAACCACCGAGGAAGAAACCGGCAACCTCATCGGCCGCAATGCCTTCGACCTCGTCAACATATGGGAAGCCTTAGACACCCGTCAAAAACACACCGCCGACATTTCGGACCCACGAAAGTTGACGGGCAAGCTACGCTTCCAACCCGGGGACACCTTGATAACGCTGGTGTCGGTGAAGCGCGAGCGTTCTGCGTCGCAGTGTCACGCGGACGACGACGGCGAAGACCTTGGTTTCACGATGGCGTACGAAGTCAACATTGAGAGCTCGGAACTGGAGGCCGGCCAGGACCCTGGCAGCGGCAGCGGCAGCGGATTCGTGATCGGCGACTCCACGGCACTCCAGCACACGGACGCCCCGAAAGACCCTGCTGCGACAGTCCCAAGTACAAAAACCCCTGCTACCAAGTAAACAGTTCTATGATGCCCTAAACTAAACGCCGTTTTGTCTTTTGACCACGGAGCGCGATGCCGCCTTCGTGTGACACTCCGACGCGGTGCGCAGCCGCCTGCTTCCGCCCCATCGGGGGCAGCCGTGCCCGACCCTCGCTGCCGACATGCTCAGCCGCCGCCAGCTCGAACCGCCTTCGCCCTCTCTCTGGAGCTTTGCCTCGTTGCCATGGCGCTGCTGGGCTCCCTCATCATGCCTTCGGCCGAGGCCGTGCTGGCGCTCGTCGACGATGCGCCGCGCCGCTCCGACCTGCGCAAGCTGGCCGTGGCGCCGGGCAAGTACGCCCTCGTCGTGGCGCGCGACGCCTCGCACCGCGCCTACGGCCTCGTGGACGTCCTGTCGTGCGAGAAGCGCGCGCCGGCCGAGCTCCCGGCCGAGCTCCCGGCCGACGCGGGGGGCGCCGCAGCGCCGCTGCAGCCGGCCGCCCGCGGCGCCGCGCACTGCGTGGTCTTCGGCGAGCCGGCCTTGTTCGCGGAGGCCGTGGCGCTGAGTGGCGGCCGGGGCCCGACGAACGTGCGCAAGCTCACGCCCGAGGAGCACGCCCGCCTGGGCGCGGCACCCCTGGCCACGGGGGACTCGGCCGCCGCCACGGTGGCGGCCCTGCGCGCCCTGGCGGTGCCGCGCCCCGCCGGCCGCGCGGCAAAGCGGCCGGCGGCCGAGGCCGGCGCGGCGCCGGCCGCCAAGAAGGCGCGCGCCAAGAAGGGCTCGAGTGCGGCGGCCAGCGAGGTGCTGGAGGCGCTGGCGCCGGCGCCGAAGGCCCGGGCCAAGGCCAAGGCCAAGGCCAAGGAGCCGGTGGCGCCGGCGGAGGCGGCCGAGGCGGCGGGCCTCCTTGCCTTGGCGCCGCAGGCGAAGAAGCGGGTGAAGGCCGCCGTGGGCCTGCCGGGCGACGCCGCGCCGGGCCTCAAGCGGCGGCGGCCCCGGGCGGGTCAGGAGGCCGCGCTGCTGGCCGAGTCGGAGGCCTCGTCGTCAGACCTGCTGCGCGCCCTCGACGTGGCCGGTGCTTCGCTGCTCTCGAGCTCGACGAGCAGCAACTGAGCGCCGACCTGCGCGAGCTCCTCCTCGTGCTCCAGCGCTTGCGCGGCATAGCGACAGAGCCGCTGGACGTTGGGGCGCACATACTGGGAGTAGCAGGCGAGCGCCCGGAGGCGCTTCAGCCGCACCCTGACGCGTTGGTAGTGGCGCAAAAGGTCGGCCGTGTTGGTGTCCAAGTCGCGGTGGCGGCGCTGCAGGTTGTCGGCGATGCCGTGGAGCGAGTGCTCGGTGACGATGCCGAAGTCCGACACGCCGCCGCTCTCGCGCACGCAGGCGGCCGGCACGTCCCGGCACACGGGGCACTCGGCGTGCCCGCGCCGGAACCAGTCGACGACGCACGACACGTGAAAGACGTGGTCGCAAGCTAGGCGGTGCGGGTCTACCTGCAGCTCCGCGAGGCAGATGGCGCAGCACAGCATGGCTTTGACAGACGGCCTCGCGAAGACTGCCTGCCAGGGACGCGGAGCTTGACTACAAAGATGGGCAGAGTTGCTGGTGCCGCGTTAGACACGCAGGTGGCGCTGTACTCCCCACGTCGCAAGCGTTGGCGGCAGGTGACCCTCGCTGGCTTCATCCTCGCCGTGATTCTCGCGACCGTCTACTGGGGCTTCAAACACTGGCGAATCAAGGAGACGCGCGAGGTGTTGCAGGGGTCGTTCCAGAGCTACGGCGTCGCGCCCACCGAGGCCGATGAGTTTTTCGCGGCCTGGAAGCGCGCGGACCTGACGGACGCCGCCGCGGTCCAAGCGCTCGGCAAGCGGGCCAAGCGGATCTTCTTCAAGACGCACGTCCCCAGCGATGCGCAGCTGCGCGAAACCTTGGAGTTCCTGCTGAACAGCGTCGGCTTCAAAGCCTACCGGGCGGCGCACAACTACCAGGCAGGCCCTGCCGGTGCCGCGAACGCGGAGGCGCTCGTCCGCTTGCTGCTGACCCAGCTGCCGGCTGCGCGGCCCGGCACCTAGCCGTCCTCTCCCTCGCTCAGGTCGGCCCAGCGCGAGCGCTCGGCGAACGAGCCGGAGTCGAAGATCGTGGCCAGCGGCGCCCCCGCCGGCAGCTCGGGGAAGTCCTCGCGGGTCAGCGCCATGGACAGCGACGCCAGCAGCTCGGCCGTGCGCGCGGGGCCGACCTGGCGGTGGCTGGCGTCGATGGCCGTGCGCAGGAGCGCCGCCCAGGCGGCGCCGACGGCGGGAGAAGCCCCTGCCATGCTTTGCGACAGCCGCCGGGCCCCGAGCGCGCGGTCCGAACGCGTTCACGGCCAGGGCTTGCCTGCGGCGCCGTCGTGGAAACGCCGAGACGTCATGAGCGGCCCGGAGACCTATGCCCTGCAGCCCGAGCAGGAGAGAGCGCTGCAGGAGGCCGACCCCTGCGTGCGGCGCGTGACCGCGGGCGCCGTGCAGCTGCTCAACGCTTGGCGCTGCCAGCGCCACGACTTCGAGGCGCGCTTCGGGGCCTTCGTCGACCTGGAACAGGACCTCTCCGACCTGATAGCTCACACGGAGCAGCTCTCGGCGGAGCTGGAGCGCGCCCGGCCCAACGCGCCCGCGAAACGCAACGCCCAGGAAGCCTCGCGCCGGGCCATCACGCGCATGTACAAGGTGCTGGCCGCGCAGGAGACGTCGCTGCAGCAGCTCCACGCCACCCTGGTGGCCGGCGTCGAGCAAACGGCCGCCCCGGTGGCCGAGCTCCGGGACGCGATCGCGAAGGCCCAGCAGTACGTGGCCTCCTACAAGGCGACGACGGCGGGCGCCGAGGAGGAGGAGCCGGAGCCGGGCGCCGTGCCGCGGGACAAAGGCGACCGGCAGGAGCGGAAGCGGCACAAGGAGAAGAAAGAGAAGGCGCGGTCCAAGTCGCCCGAGCGGCGGGCCCGCGCCGCCTAGGCCTGCTCACGGCTGCGGCGCCGTCTTGAGCAGCGGCGTGCGCAGGTGCGGGATGTCGTCGGCCGAGATGTAGAGCCCGCGGTAGCCCAGGAGGTTGAGCGCCAGCGCGGCCAGGTCGCGCACCTGGCCGTCGCGGAAGCTCAGGCCGCCGGCGAGGTGCCGGCGCAGGTGGTCCACGAGGCGCGTGGCGCAGGCGTCGCGGTCCGTGTCTTGCAGGCAGGTGAAGAAGTCGTTCATGGCGTTCGGGTGCCCCGGCGTCGCCGGGCGCAGCAGCAGCTGCAGGATGATCTCGCCGAGCAGGAAGGAGGTGAGGAGATCGATGCGGTCCCAGCTCAGCTGGTTGCGGAGCGCCGGCGGCAGGCGGGAGGGCGTGAAGGTGATGTTGGGGTCGTTGAAGCGGTCCAGCCCGCCGAGGTCGCCCACCTTCACGCGCGGGCTGCCGGTGCCGTCTTCCCAGACCAAGAGGTTCGACGGCTTCAGGTCGTCGTAGAAGAACTGCCGGCTCTTGAGGCAGCGCAGGATGGAGACGATCTGCAGGAAGATGCTGACCACGTCCGCGGCGCGGCGGGTGGTGTGGCGCGCGAGCCACTCGGCCAAGTTCTCCGGGGCATACTCGTAGAGGGCGTAGGCGCAGCCGTTGCGGTAGTCCGTGGCCAGCGGCGCCCGCAGCGTGTCGCGGGCGGCGACGGCGGCGCCGTGCCAGAGCAGGTCGCCCGGCGCGCAGGCGCCGCTGGCGGCCACGGCCTGCGCGTTGGCCGCCTCCTCGGCGGCCAGCTGGCGCCCGTTGGGAGCATTGCAGTAGCTGACCTTGACCACGAGCTGGCCGGTGCTGGCGTCCCCGTAGAGGCCGACCGCGCCCGTGCCGCCTTTGCCCAGGGTGCGGACGTAGCCGTGCGTCGTGCCGTTGTAGGTGACTTGGGAGGGCAATGTCGACGCCATGGGCGAGCGGCTCCGATTTGTATGAGGCCGCGGCGATGAACACTCCTTCGAGTTGCGACGACGGGCCGTCGCCGCAGAGCCTGATGGCGGCCGAGGCCGCCGCGGCCGGCTTCGATGCGGCCGGCGGCTGGGCGCTGCCGGCCGCCTGGCCGCCGGGCGCGCCGGCCCTGTCGTGCCTGCCCACACCCGAAGAGCTGGAAGGCTGCGTCTTCACCATCTTCCCCGAGACGCTGCACTTCGCCCAGCCGCCGTACGCCTACTGCGCCATCTTCCCCACGCTCCTCGCGCCGCCCGTGCCGCCCTCGCCGCCCTCGCCGTCGGCGGCGTCGGAGGTCCCGGAGGGGTGCGTGAGCCCGCGCCGCGCGCGCCGGGCGCGCGGCGGCCGGCGCCACCGGCGCGCGCCGGAGGCCGGGCCGCTGGAGCTGAGCGCGCTCGCGACGCCGGCCGGCGCGGCGCTGGCCTGTCGGGCCATCCGCGACAGCATCGCGGAGCGGCGGCGGTACGCGGCGGCGCTGCGCGGCCGCGCCCTCGCGCTGGCGGCGGAGCCCGCGGGCCGGTCGGTGCTCTGCTCGCTGCTGCTGACGCTGCCCCCCGAGCAGCTGACGCCCTTCCTGGACCGCGAGCTGCTGGAAGGCTTGCCGGAGGCGCTGCGGAGCGACGGGAGCGAGGTCCTGGCGGCGGCGCTGCTGGAGCGGGAGCGCGCCTGGCCGCCGAGCTTCGAGGTGCGCTGCGCCAACGCGCTCCTGCTGCACACGGCGGGCTGGCCGACCCGCCGCGAGGGCCGGGACGTCTTGCGGACCTGCGTGCTGCTGCCGGCCGCGCGGCCCCTGAGCGCCTGCGCCGCCCTCGTGTGCTGCGGGCACGTGGACGTGCTGGCGGCGTCCGCCGACGGCCGGGCGCTCTTGGAAGCGGCCCTGGGCGCCGGCCACGTGTGCTGCGCCCGCAGCGTGGTGGCCTCGCCGGGCGTCGTGCGCGCGCTGGCCGGCAACGGCCCGGGCGACCGCCTGCTGGCGCAGGCCGTGGGCCTGGGCAAGGACCTGGCCGCCGAGCTGCTGCGGCAGGTGCAGCGGCTGCCCGCGGAGCAGCAGCTGCGCCTGACGGCGCCCGTGCGCGAGGCGCTCTGCTGGAAGCCGCCGGAGCCGTGCGGCCGCCCCGGCCGGCGCGCCCGCGGCCAGAGGTAAAGCGGTGCCGTGCCCATGGAGCTCGGCTGGGACGTGGCGTCCACCGCCGAGGACGCCCCGGCCACGGCGGCCGAGAGCGACGAGGACTTAGCGGAGGACGTGCAGCTGGTGCTGCGCCCCTGGCCCTCGTGCTGTGAAAAAGATCAGGTCGTGTCGGTCGTGCTCACCCTGCAGGATGCGGGGTCCGTGCAGGACCTCGAGCGCCTGACGCGGCTCTTGCTGCGGGCCCCGCGGCGGCCCGAGCTGCTGCGCGTGCTGCTGCCGTCCGAGGCGCGGGCCCACGAGCTCGGCGCGCGCTTCCGGGGCGAGCTGCGGCCCGCGGGCCTGCGGCACCGCGTGCGCGACCGCTGCCTGCTGATCGCCGCCGACGCCGACGCCGTCGACGGCAGCCACACGCTGCTGGCGCAGCACCCCGCGCTGGCGCCCTTCGTCAACAGCATCGTGCTCCTGCGCACGCCGCAGTGTTTCGGCGTCTGGGACACGTTCGCGCGCCTGGGCCTGCCGGCCGCCGCGTCGCCCGCCGCGGGCGCCGCCGCCGTCCAGCAGCTGGGCGCGCAGCTGGCGGCGGCCCTCGACCCCCTGCTGCCGGGCCAGGGCCCGGTGACGCGGCAGCTCATCTTGGCCGCCGAGCCGGGCGGCCGGCGCCCGCGCCTCTACCACGGCGCGCACCCCGCCGCGCGCACTCGGCCGCTCGCCACGTGGCCGGAGGTCTGCGCCGCCGTGGGCCTGCCGGTCTTCGAGGCGCCGCCGCGGCTGCTCGCGGGCGGCTGGTTCGACCGGGCCTGAGCGCCGGCTCGGCCGCAGACCACCCGCAGGGGGCGGGCGCTGGCCGCCCGGCACTGCGCGAGGGCGGCGGTGTCTGTCCCGAGCTAGTCAGGGGCGCAGCCTTCTGGCGCCGTCACGGTCTCCGGCAGGGCCCGAGGAAGACGTCGAAGCTGCGCAGCCCGGTGGCGGACACCGTCACGACCACCACGCCCTTGGCATTGAGGAATGCCCCTGAGCCGCTGCCGATCGCAAAGGTGTGGGAGCCGAGGGGGAGCCCATAACGGTCGTCGGCCGAGACGGCGGGGCCGGTCGTCAGCACGCTGAGGTCGCCGTCGTGCAGGAAGAGCGTGAACCGGCCGGTGAGGTTGGCGCCCGTGTCGTTCAAGAAGACCGCCTGGTTCATGCCGAACTGCTCGCCGGGGAAGGCGGTCCGAAGGTACGGATCCCTGTACAGCGGGGCATTCACGCTGCCCTTGAGCGTGTTAGCGCTGGACACCGGGGTTTGGGTGCTCGGCTCTTGTTCAGTGAGGCATCGGAGACTCTGTATGACATGCGTTTTGAGCACGTGACCATTGGGGGGATACGAGCTTTCTGTGCCAATTGCCCGTCTTTGAGCACGCTGCACCTCAGCCTTTTTGTCGAGCAGGGCTTTGGCTTGACTCCAATACCGAGTCGGATAGATGCCAACGATGCCCTCCTGCTGCTTCACGAGCGAGAAGCGCGGCTCACTTCTCTCGAGATCTACGAGTCGTCATCGAGCTGTTTAGTGCCGTCACGGCCAGGTCTGTCTTTATTTATAATGGCGGCGTTGCGCACGTATATACGGTATCTCCCGGTGAGACGCCCGTGCTGCGGCTGCTTGTGAGCAGGCTGCTGCTGGCAATCTTTCTCGCCTTCGAAAATGGCCTTGCCATCAGTCGGGGACTGCAGTGTTTTTTGAGCTGCGTGGAGCGAGTGAATGGTTCGGTGCCTGGGTGACGGGAGAAGGCAAAAAGCGCCAGCTGTTCACGAAAGCCCCGTGCTGGCGCGTCGGGGTGCCTCCCTTTCCCGGCAGATGCGCGGCAGTCTCGAAGAAGAAACCTGGGGCCGCTTCCAGCAGCAACAGCGGCACGTGGACAAGTCACAGTCGCTGTCGATTTTGCAACTTCTGGTCATTTATCCTCATGTTTGATATGTCTGCTCTTTTGGCGACGTACACGAACCGGCGCGTCATACAGCGCGGCCTGTGGCTGCGTAGCCCATGGGTGTTCGGGGTGCCGCCGAAAAGATGGCCCTCACCGAGGACGAAGCCCTCTGGGCCGCCTTCACGGCCACGGAGCGGCGCCTCGCCTTCCACGCCGGGCTGTGGCGCGTGGGCGAGCGCCGCTTCGCCGCGCCGCCCGCGCTCATGCGCCGCTGGGCGGCGGCGCTCCCGGCCGCGGTGGAGCGGCAGCTCGCCGCCCTGGCCGCCGGCGCGCTGCCGCGGCGCCTGACGCTGGCCGAGGTGTTGGGGGCAGCGGCCTGCGGGGCCTCAGGTCCGGCGCGTCATGCTGGGCACGGTCAGCGTGGTGTTGTTCCCGCGCTCGTAGATGTGGTCGAGGATCGTGTAGTTGGTGGAGGCGACGCGGCCGGTGCTGTAGGGCACCATCTCCATGTACCAGACGGGCGGGTCGGCGTGGCAGACGCCGCCGACGACGATGCCGCCGCGCACGCACTGGCCGTCGGGGTTGGCCGGCCCGAAGACGTCGCCCGAGCAGGAGTTGGGCAGGAGCGGGCTCACGCCGAGGGGGGTGCCGAGCCAAAAGTCGAGTTGCGGGGTCGCGTTCGTCAGCGGCATTTTGCAGTACGCCAAGAATAAACACGCGCCCACATGTGGAGAACACCCCAAAGCGCGCACGCGCAGAATGCCTACTCCCAGTTCACGCGGGGCGTCGTCAACACGGACCCGCTGCCGCCGACCTTCGCCGGGCAGTCCGCCCTGGCCCGGCCCGCGCAGCGGCCGCCCCCGGTCGTCAACCGCCCCGTTCGCAACCCGAGCCGCTGCGCCTGCAACTGAGACCAAATGGCGTGCGAGGCCTGTGGGGCGCCCGGGCGCTGGCGGCGCTGCACGCAGCAGCAGCTCTGCGAGGTCTGCCGCCGCGCGCCCGAGCACCGCATCGTGACCTTCGCCCAGGCGCGGGCGCAGACCGGCCTCGCGGACGAGGACCTCCTGCCCTTCCGCCGCGGCGCCGTGCCGAACCCCGTCAACCCCAAGTTCCGCCGCCTCCCGGTGCTGCTCTGGCAGGACCTCGCCACGCTGTGCCTGGCCCGCGGCCTCGAGATCCCCGACTGAGCAAAGCTCATGGGCGCGCGGCTCCTGATCGGCGCGCTGGCGCTGGGCACGATCTTCGTGGTCGACGCGCTCATCTGCCTGGACGCGGTGGACCGCTACGACCGGCGCTGGGACCGGCGCGCGCTGCACGGCGCGGCGCTGCTGAGCGACGGCGCCATGGTGCCGCCGTGCGGCCCCGACGCCGGCGAGCTCGCGCGCTGGCACGCGTTCGTGGCGGCCGCCACGGCGCCGCCCGCGGCCTGGCGGCGCTACCGGCGCCGCACGTGGCTGGCGCTGTACTGCGCGCTCGGCGCGCTGGTGGGGACGGCGGGCCTGCTGCTGGCCCTCTGGCCGGCGGCGCGGGCCAACTGGGAACTCTTCCTCTTCCACCCCCTGTGCACCTGCACGATGCTCGTGGCGACGACGGTGCTGCTGCGCGCGGCCACGCGCCCGCCGCTGCTGGGCCAGGTCGCCGAGCCCGTCTACGCGGCCTTCGGCGCCGGGGCCGCGGCCGCGCTCGCCGAGCGCCGGGCGCGCAGCCCGTCGATGTAGCAGAGCTCGAAGAGGGACAGCACGAGGAAGAGGGCCACGTCGGTGGCCAGGGTAACGGCGAGCTCGCTCGGGCGCATCGGGCGGCCGCGCACGAGCAGCGCCACGGCCAGGGCCAGGAGCACCAGGCCGCTGGGCACCGACCAGGCCAGGACGCGCGCCCGGCGCCGGGCGTGGTGGGCGGCCAGCTGCCGCTGGAGGTCGTCCCAGAGCGGCGGCTCCAGGCGGAAGGGCCCGCACGTCGCGCGGCGCTGCTGAGCCCAGCGGCGCCCGAGCGCGCGCGCCAGCTCCGCGTCGGTGTCGTGGCCCGGCGAACTGGGCAGGTAGCGCAGCAAGACGTTGAAGTACAGCAGGGGCAGCGCCGTGCCCAGCAGCATGCTCGCGCCGTGGCTCGCCCAGTTGACCATTTCCCTCCGTCTCGGCCGGGCCGCTAGATGACTGCCTCGCTCTCCCAGCAGCGCCGGCGCCGGCGGGCGAAGGGGTCGGAGCGGCACGGCCGGCCGCTCGCGGACGCCGCCGAGGCCCCGTTGCCCGAGGGGCTGGAGCTCCTCGGCCTCTGCCGCCGAAGCAGCCTGGCGGTGCAGGCGCTCCTGCACAGCAGGGCCGCCGTCGCCTGGTTCGCAGACGACGACCCCTGGATCGCCCGGCTCGTGCAGGCCGTCGGCCTGCTGGCGCGCCACGAGCACGGCAACTTCGTGACGACGCAGCTCTGGCTGCTGGCCTCGAGCAAGCACCGGGCCGACCTGCTGGCCGCGACGCTGGCGGAGCTCCCGGAGCTGGCCCGCAACGTCTTCGGGTGTCGGCTGGTCTACTGCATGCTGGAGGGCTGCGAGGGCGGCGTCGTGCTGCGGCGCCTGCTGGCCGACGGGCCGCTGCACGAGCTGCTGCTGGACGCGTACGGCCAGTACGTGGTGCAGGCCTGCGTGCTGTGGCACCCGGAGCAGCCCGAGGTCTGCGCCCTGCGCGAGGCCTGCCTGAGTCTGGCCGGCGAGAGCGACACCTGGCGCCACCTGGCCGTGGCCGTGGTGGAGCACGCCAAGCTGTCGCCGGCCATGCTGCGGGCGGCGGCCTACGATGCGGCGACGGTCCGTGGGCTCTTCAAGCTGAAGGGCCCGCACGGCGACATCCTGCGCCGGGCGCTGCACGGGGTCCTGCAGCGCGAGCCGGAGCAGGACTGCGCGCCGGCCGCGCCGGCGTGCGCGCCGGCGGCGCCGGCGAGCGGGTGGCAGCTGCGCGCCTACGCGCTCTGCTCGCGCCCCGGCGCGCCGCCGTGCTGGTGGCCGGTGTATCAGCTCTGCCCGGCGCCGGCGGGCACGACGGGCCGGCTGCAGTGGGCCTTGCCCGCCCGGCAGCTGCGCCTGCTCGGCTTGAACGTGGGCCACCTCATGTGCGAGCCCCGGGACGTGGGGGGCGCGCGCTTCCGCCTCTGCCTGCAGGAGATGCGGGGCGGGGACAGCGGCCGCAGCCGCCGCGAGGCGCTGCACGGGCCCTTGCAGTTGGCGGTGCTGGCGCAGCTGCGCTGCGACGTGCCCGTGGCCGTCGAGCTGGGCCACGCCGGCACGCTGCGGCGGCACTGCTTCGCGCGGCAGCCCAGCGCCTTCTTCGTCCTCGCCGTGGACTCCGACTGTGCGGAGTTCGCGGTGGACGTCAAGCTCCTGTGACCGCTCGGCCCGCCACGCCAAAAGAAAGCGCCAGCCCCTGCCCGCCGTCGCACGTCATGGGTCTCGTCTCCTTGCTGTTCCTGGCCGTGGTGGCCGTCGCCAGCCTGGTGGCGCTCGCCTACATCCAGAGCACGTTTGCGCCGAGCGGGCGGCCGCTCTGCAGCATCTGTCGGGCGACGCAGCAGTGCAGCGCCGGCATGGAGGGTCAGTGCTGCTGCCGCGTGGTGGACGCCGACGGCTGCTACCACGGGCTGGGGCTCTGCGAGCCGGGCCTGGTCTGCGTGCCCGACGGCTCCACGACCGGGGTGTGTCGCGCCGACCCCACCGCCGCCGCGCAACCCGGCAGCTGCGACGCCAACAATTACCGGGCCTGCGCCGCCGCCGCCTTCGGGGATTGCTGCTGTCCCCGGGCCGAGGCCGCCGGCGCCTGCGCGCCGGGCTTCGTGTGCCACCACGACGAGTATCGCTTCATCGCCAGCACGGGCGTCTGCGTGCCGCCGGAGCTGGGGCTTCCGTCGCCGGCCTGAGGCCGGGGCCGCTTTGGCAAAGCGGGCGCCCATGGCCGTGGGCGCGCGCTTCTTGATGCTCACCATCGTCAGCGTGGCCGCCGTCGTGGCGATCGCCTGGCTGACGTTCTGGGCCTTCAACCCGGCGGCCCAGGGCCGGCGCTCCTGCGCGCTGTGCACCGTCACCGGCACCTGCGACGCCACGCTGGCCGGCGGCGACGCGGAAGGCGCGTGCGGCTGTCCGCAGGGGGACGGCCACGGCTGCTTCACCGGCGCCTTCACGTGCCCGCCGGGCTTCACGCTCTGGGCGGACAACACGCTGACGGGCACCTGCCACCAGACGACCGCCCCGCCCTCGACCGCCTGGATCACGAACGCCGCCTGCACGTCGACGGCGACGGCCGCCACGTGCGCGGCGCGGGGGCCCAACGACTGTTGCTGCGTCGTGTCGACGGGCGGGCCGCCGCTGTGCGCGCCCGCCGCGCCGGGCGTGCCGCCCCTGACCTGTCAGCACCTCTCGCTCAACAAAGACAACTGGCACCTCGACGCCGTGCCGATGGGCTTGTGTCAGGTGTCCCCGGCGTGACCGCGCGGTCCCGCGGGTGCCCCGGCCATGGGGGCCTGGAAAAAACGGGCCGCCTGGCTGCTCGTGCCCTGCGGCTCTCTCGCGATGTCCGCCCCCGAGCCCGCGCCCAAGCGGCGCCGGTGCCGGCGCCCGCTGGCGCCCGAGGAGCGACTCTTCCGCACCGTGCTCGGCGTGCTGCGCTACGACCCGGGCTGCGCCGCCTCCGCGTGGATGCCGCACCACGTGCTGCTCGCGCGGGTGCGCCGGCGCTGCGCCTGGCGCGCCCGGCCCTCGCCGGCGCAGCTGCAGGTGGCGCTGGACTTCGACCCTTCCCGCATCCAGACCTTTGCGTGGCGCGACTGCGGCTGGTCGCGCGCCCAGCCCGCGCGGCGCCTCCGGCACGGGCCCCCGGGCCTGGAGCTGCCGGCGGACGCGGCCTGGCAGTAGGCAAAGGGCGTTCTGGCCATGGGCACCCTCATTCTGCCGGCGCAGCTGGCCACCGGGCTGGCGCTCACGGCGCCCGGCCTCTACACGCTGGACGCGGGGGCGACGCCCACGCTCCCGGTCTTCCCGACGCGGGAGCTCTGGCCGCTGTGGCTCGAGGACCGGCCCTGCGTGCTCCGCGTGGACGCGAGCGACGTGGTGCTGGATCTCAACGGCCAGACGCTGGCCGTGGCCAACGATCAGGTGCAGCGCGTCGTGCTGGTGGCCGTGCGGCCGGGCCTCCGCAACGTGGTGGTGCGCAACGGCACGCTGGGGCGCAGCGCCATCGCTCTCTTTTTCGGCCTCGGCTGCCGGCAGGTGGCCGGCGCCGCCCTGACCATCGCGGACTTCGCCGAGGCCGGCGTGCTGGCCTACGCGCCGCAGGGCTTCGTGCTGAGCGACGTCGTGGTGGGCCCGAACCTGACGAGCCTGGCGACGTCGCAGGAGACCTACGCGCTGCAGTCCTACGGCGCGGCCGTGCGGCCCGCCTTGCTGGCGGCCTGGGCCGCGGACCCCGACAACCTGGCCGTGCAGGAGGTGAGCCACCTCACCGGCGTCGCCGTCGTGCCGTCCGCGCTGGCCGATGCGCCGAACGTGCCGGTGGTCGACACGAGCTCCGGCGTGGTGCTGCTGAGGGTGCAGGTGCTCCCGCTGCAGATGTACTACCGGGAGCACTCGGTGCGCTTCGCCGTGACGGCGCCCGGCGTCGCGGCCCCGGCGGTCGGCAGCTACGGCGACGTCTTGGCCGAGGCGTACTCGCTGCGCGCCGGGGCCGCCCGGACGCTCGGCGTGGGGTTCGTGCCCGCGCTCGACTGCGCCCCCGACCCCTTCATCACCTACGCCTTCGGCTTCCTCCAGAACGTGACGAGCGACCCGGTGCCGGCGGCGGCCACGGCCTGGGTGCGCGGCGTGAGCCGCGACGGCGAGGCGCTGCGGGGCGCCCAGGCCGTGCTGCTCGTGGGCTGCGGCGCGAGCGTGCTCGAGGCGGTGACCGCGGCCGTGCCGACCGTGGTGGCGCTGCAGCCGCGCGTGTCGCCGCGCCCCGGCGGGTGCCAGAGCACGAACCTCGTCGTGAGCACGCGGGGCCTGGCCATCGTCGACCTGCCCGCGCCGGCCGCCGCGGCGCCGTGCTGCTCCCGCGTCGGCGCCGCCGCGTACTTCAGCCGCCCGAACGTGGCCTTCAACGTGCAGCCGACGAGCACGTACTCCGCGACCACCAACGGCTCGTACGGCGTGCTCTGAGGCCGGCGGCGGCCGCCTGAAAATGGCGGGGGCGGCGGAGCTCGCTGCCGACGCCGCTCTGCCCTGGACCAGCGTGCCGGTCGTCGTGACGACGCCGCTGGCGGACGACGTCCTGGAGCGCCGCTGCTTCGTCGTGCGCCTGGCCGCGCTGGAGCGCGAGGGCCCCTGCTCGTACTTCGCCGCGCACCGGCGCTTCTCGCCCGGCGCGGCCGTCGACCTGGGCCGCCTGGCGCGCCCCGCCTGCCTGGCGCTGGAGCGCTACCTGCTCGGCGGCGAGCTGGCCGCGGCGCCCGCGGAGCTGGCGGCGCTCGAGTACGTGGCCGACGTCTTCGGGCTGGCGCGCCTGGCCGGCCTGCTGCCGCACCTCGAGGCGGCCGGCCACCAGCTGGCGGCCATGCGCTGCCTCAACTGCCACGTCTACGTGCCGGCGCGGCTCCGCCACGAGCCCTGCAGCTTCAAGCCGCCCTGCTCGCACGGCACGCACGGCCTGCCCTGCCTCTGTCGCGCCGCGCTGAGCACCCACGTCTTCCTGCAGGACGCCTGGGACGAGGCCGCCGGGCGGCGCGCGGGCGGCGTTCGCCCGTAGCGCCGCCGGGCCGAGCGATTCCTCCAAACGGCGGCATGATGGCCCAGCAAACTCGGCGCGCCGCCGGTGCCGCGCAGCCGCAGCGGGGGCCGGGCTGGGCGGCGCCCGCGGCGCCCCGCCCGCCGCCGAGCTCGGCGGCCGCCTCCGTGCTGGTCGTGCTGCGCAACCTCCTGGCCGAGCCGCTGAGCGTCCGGGCCGAGGCCTGGACGCCGGCGCACAACGGCGCGTTCCTGGACGTCCACGTGGCCGACCTCGAGGCCGGCGGCGCCACCGCGTTCGTGGCCGCGCCGTGCAACGACGTGCGCCTGGACCTGCCCTACGTGGGGCCGGACGCGCCGGCCGGCGCGCCGCAGCGCCTGGTGCTGCTGCCGGGCGGCGAGTACCGGCTGCAGCCCGGCCAGGGCTGCGTGCAGAAGCAGACCGCGCTCCCGCCGGGGCTGCCGTTCCCGAGCTGCCTGACCATCAGCGTGCAGGAGGTGCCGCGGCCGGGCCCGGCCGCGGAGCCGAGCTTCGAGGAGCTCGTCGCGCAGCACGCGGGCTGCGCCAGCGTGCGGGCCGCCGTGGCCGCCGCCGGCGCGACGCTGCCGCCCCAGCGCACGCTGCTGGTGCCGCGCGCCCTGCCGCCGAGCCTGGCGGCGCTCGCGCCCGAAGCCCTCCTGGCGCACCTGGCCACGGCCACGGCCATCTTCTTCACGCCGCAGCGCCGGGGCGCCAACGTCGCGCTCGACGGCGCGCTGCTGACCGCCAAGGCGGACGGCCCGCAGGTGCTCTTCACGCTGGGGGCGCTCGGCGAGCTGCCGAGCCTGGAGTTCCGCGGGGAGGCGCAGCCGCTGCGCTGCGCCGAGCGCTTCCAGCTCATCTACCTCGTGGTCTAGGCGCCGAACGGAGCGAAGGGCGTCGACGGCGCGAAGGGCGTCGACGGCGCGAAGGGCGCAAAGGGCGTCGACGGCGCAAAGGGCGCGAAGGGCGTCGACGGCGCGAAGGGCGCGCTGGGCACGCTCGGCGGGCTCGGGCTGCTCGTGGGATGCAGCAGGTCGCTCAGCGCGCTGAACTCGGCCATGGTGCCCGCGGCCTCCGCGAAGCCCTTGTTGGCGTACACCTCGTGGCGCCACCAGCGCGAGAAGAGCAGGTTCAGGACGCCGACCAGCAGGCCCACCAGGCCGCCGACGAGCCACCACGTGCCCGTCGTCCGCTGGGCGTCCGTGGCCTTTTTGTTGAGCCGCGAGCTGACGAAGATGTAGATGCCGACGCCGGCGACCCCGAGCGCGACGGCGAGCAGCACCCAGGCGCCCACCATGTTCGCCGTGGAGCTGAGCTTGCCCACGTCGGCCTGGAAGCTCCCAAAGGAATCGGGCGCGGCAGCGTGCTTCTTGCGCATCTTTGCTGTTAGGCGCCGGCGTGGCCGCCCCCCGGCTGCGCCGACGGCCCGGCGCCCGCGCGGGCATTGATAAATGGAGAAGCGGCGCAAACGCGAGGAGCGCCCCGGGCGGCCGGCGGCGGACCCCGCGACGCCCGCGCACGCGACCACCTTTCCCTCGTTTTGGAGCCAAGCCGAGACCGCCGAGCACCCCGGCGAGTACTATCTCCCGACGCCCACGGGACGCGTCAAGTGCCTGCGCTGCGGAAAAAAACGGCCCGAACTCGGGGGCCAGTGTGAGCCCGACTGTCACGTGCACAAGGAGCGGCGGACGCCCGGGCCGCGCGCGGGCTCTCCCTCGCCCGATGACGCCCTGGCGGCGAGCCTGCGACGCCTCGCGCCGCGAGCCCACCTCCAGCAGGCACGTCTCTCCTCGGAGCCGCCAGACGAGGCGGCGCGCCTGGCGAGGCTCAAGCGGGGCGCCGCCCGCCTGCGGGCCGAGCCCGTGCCACCGTTCGTGCCGGCGTTGCAGGGCCTGCAGGTGATGAGCGCCGCCATGCGAGCCGCGGCGAGCAGCCCACACACCCAGCTTTCGCCGACCCTCTCGTGGGACGCCGAGGCGGCGCCGGCGAGCAGCTGAGCGGCCGACGGCGCGGCCAGCGGCGGGCGCGGACGCCGGTCGGCTGCAAAGCAAACACTGACACGCACGACCGGCGCAGCCACGTCTTCCGAGCGCTGCGCCCGGGCGGCCATGGCGCTGACGCAGACCGAGGCCGCCTACTGCCTCGACAGCTTCGTGGCCTACCGCGGGCTGCTGGCTCACCAGATCGAGAGCTACAACCGCTTCCTGACCACGAAGCTCTCGGAGATCGTGCTGGAGAACAGCGACCTGGAGCACCGCGTCGAGCGCGGCGGGCAAGCGGGCTACGCCAAGTGCAGCTTCCGCCGGGTCTGGATCCGGAGCCCGGCGAACCGCGAGAGCGACGGCACCTACCGCTACCTCTCGCCGGCCGAGTGCCGCATGCGCGGCCTCTCCTACAACCTGGCCGTCTACGTGGACCTCCAGCAGGAGCAGAAGCTGCTCGCGGGCGACGTGAAGGAGACGCTCTACACGGAGGCGCTGCTGTGCCGGCTGCCCTGCATGATCGGCTCGCTGGCCTGCAACACGCAGCGGAACCCGCGCCTGCTCTCGGGCCACGATCCGAGCGGCGAGTGCGCGCTGGACCCGCGGGCCTACTTCATCGTCAACGGCTCCGAGAAGGCCGTCATCTTCCAGGAGCGGCTGCAGACCAACCGCATCTTCGTGCGGCGCACGGGGCCGACGGCCTTCACGGCCGAGGTGCGGAGCCTGCACGCCAGCAAGACGCGCAGCACGAGCACCCTGCAGGTGCACCTCACCGCGCGCGCCGGCCAGCTCGGCGAGGCCCTGACGGTGAACCTGCCCTTCATCGACACGCCGGTGCCGGCCACGTCGCTGCTGCGCATCCTGGGGCTCGACGACCTCGACGGGATGATGAGCTTCCTGGCCGAGCGCACGCCGCCGAGCCCCGCGCGGGCGCAGATCCTGCAGATCCTGCACCGCGCGCTGAACCAGCCCGAGCTCCTGCTGCGCTCGCACCGCGACCTCGTCGAGGAGATCGGGCGCGCCGGCACCAAGGAGGCCACCGCCGAGCGGCGGCAGCGCTACCTCAGCCACATCTTGGCCAACGAGTTCTGTCCGCACGTCGGCCTCTCCGCCGGCGAGGACGTCGTCCTGGGCAAGTGCAGCTTCTTCGCCATCATCCTCGTCAAGCTCACGCGCGTCTACCTCGGCGTGACGCCCGCCGACGACCGGGACGACTTCGCGCTGAAGCGCGTGGAGTCCACGGGCCAGCTCTTCGCGCTGCTGACGCGGCAGCTCTACCGCCAGCTGCTGAAGATGATGGGCGCCTGCATCGTCAAGGCCGTGGAGGCCAACAAGCCCATGAACGCCGTGGACTTCCTGAACAGCAAGAAGATCACGGCCGGGGTCAAGTACGCGCTCTCCACGGGCGTCTGGGGCGTCATGAAGCAGGCCTCGCAGTCCGGGGTGGCGCAGATCCTGGGCCGCATGAACTTCTCCGCGGCGCTGGCGCACCTCCGGCGCGTCAACACGCCCATCAACCGCGAGGGCAAGCTGCCGAAGCCGCGCATGCTGCCGCTCTCGCACTATCAGCTCCTCTGCCCCGTCGAGTCGCCCGAGGGCCAGGCCTGCGGCCTGGTCGAGAACCTGGCGCTGATGACGCACGTGCGCCTCGGCGCCGACGGCGAGCACCTCGCGGCCCTGCTGCTCCGCGGCGGGCAGCTCCGCCCCCTCGCCTCGGCCACGGCCGAGAGCTGGCGGCTGCTCGTGAACGGCTGCATCGAGGGCCACTGCGTCGACGGCCTGGCGCTGGCGCAGGAGCTGCGCCAGTGGCGCCGCAGCTGCGTGCTGCCCTGCGACGCCAGCATCTCCACGGACGCGGACCTCCGCCTCGTGCACGTCGACCTCGACGCCGGCTGCCTCCTGCGGCCCATGCTGCGCACCGCGGCGCTGGCCGAGTTCCGCCGCGTGCTGGCCACGACGGCGCCCTCGCAGCTCTGGCCGGCGCTCCTGGCCTGCGGCGCGATGGAGCTCATCGACAAGAACGAGGAGCGGCACATCGAGCCCGGGCGCTCGCACGTGGACATCCACGACGCCTGCATGCTCGGCATCTGCGCCGGCACCATCCCCTTCCTCAACATGAACCAGGCGCCGCGCAACATCTACGAGGCCGCCATGACCAAGCAGTCCATCGGCTCCTTCGCGCTGAACCTGGCCGACCGGCTGGACACCGTCGCGCACGCGCTGCACTACCCGCAGGTGCCGCTCGTGCAGACCATGGTGCACCCGGTCGTCAGCACCGAGGACATGGCCGGGGGCGTCAACGTCTGCGTGGCCGTGCTCGCCTACACCGGCTTCAACCAGGAGGACAGCATCATCGTCAACGCGGGCGCGCTCCAGCGCGGCCTCTTCCGCAGCTCCGTCTTCAAGGCCTACCGCGACGAGGAGAAGGGCGTCGGCGCGGACGTCGAGCGCTTCGGCAAGATCGCCACGACCGTGCTCGGGGCCCGCAAGGCCAACTACTTCAAGGTGGACGACGACGGCCTGCCGCTGCTGGGCACCAAGGTCGAGAACGGCGACGTCATCATCGGCAAGCGCATGGCGGCCTCGCAGCTCGGCAACGACCGCAAGAAGAAGACGGTGCAGATCGACCACTCCACGATCCTCAAGACGACCGAGGACATGCGCGTGCGCCGCGCCTACATCTCCTCCAACAAGGACGGCGCCCGCCTCGCGCGCGTCTGCCTGGACAGCGTGCGCGTGCCCGAGATCGGCGACAAGCTCTCCTCGCACCACGGCCAGAAGGGTGTCATCGGCATCATCCTCCCGGAGGCCGACATGCCCTTCACCGTCGAGGGCCTGGCGCCCGACATCATCGTCAGCCCGCACGGCCTGCCGTCGCGCATGACGGTGGGCCAGCTCCTCGAGAGCGTGCTCGGCAAGCTCTGCTGCATGAAGGGCCGCATCGGCGAGGGCACGCCCTTCCGGGACGTCTCCGTGGCCTCCGTGGGCGCGCAGCTCTGCGACTACGGGCACCACGACCGCGGCGAGGAGACGCTCTTCCACGGCGTCACGGGCGAGCCCCTGGCCACGACCGTCTACGTCGGCATGGTCCACTTCCAGCGCCTGCGGCACTGCGTCGGCGACAAGGTGCACGCGCGCAACCGCGGCCCGCGCCTGCTGCTGACGCGCAGCCCCGTGGAGGGCCGCAGCCGCGAGGGCGGCCTGCGCGTCGGCGAGATGGAGCGCGACTGCATCCTGGCGCACGGCGCCACGAGCATGCTGCTGGACCGCCTCTTCCTCCAGGCCGACGCCTTCGACTTCTACGTCTGCCGGCAGTGCGGCCTCGTGGCCGAGGCCGTGGCGCCCGATCAGCCGGCGCCCGTGCACGCCCGCCTCTTCTGCCGCGGCTGCCGCCTCAGCGGCGAGGAGCACATCGCCTGCGTGTCCATGCCCTACGCCATGAAGCTCCTGCACCAGGAGCTGGCCGCCATGAGCGTGGCCATGCGCTTCAAGATCCAGCCGCGCTGAGCCGTCAGTCGGACTCCTCGCCGAGCATAGCCTCCAACTCCTCCAGCTCCGAACGGAATCGCTGCGCTAGGTCCGTGTCGTCCCCGGCCTCCGGCAGGGTCCGATCCTCCTCGTCGTCCGGCGCCTCGGCCGCGTCGTCGGGCGCGGCCGGCGGGGACGGGGGGCCCGGCGCGCCGGCGAGCGGCGCGGCCTGCCGCCGCGGGGCTTGCTCCTCGGCGCGCGCGGCCTCCGCCCAGCCAGCCTCCGCCCAGGCGGCCTCCGCCCGGGCGTCCCGCTCCTGCTGCTCGGGCGAGGGGGCGGGGCGCGACGCCTCCCAGGCGAGGAAGTGGGGCACGTCTTCGATGTCTTGCTCGAGCGCCTGCACCAGGGCCCGGTCGAGCGTCTCGCGATGGCGCCGCAGCCCCGGCGTCTTGGTCTCCAGGCCTTGCCAGGCGGCGTTCAAGAGCGCCGCGCGCGCGCCCGTGCGGTCGGCCGAGGCCTCGGTGCGCGTTTCTAGGTTCTGGAGCAGCGCAGCCACCTGCTCGGGCGCCAACGTCCGCAGAAAGCTCGAGATGTCCGCTGCAACGGCGCGGGCGCGTGTGAGGGTCAGCTTCCGGCCGTGGCCATCGCGCTCGCGCCGCTTCTCCACCCGTGCCTGCCACCAGTCTTGCCGTCGCGGAGCGTTGCGCACGAGCGGCATCTTCTGAGCGAGCGCATCGAGAAACTCCGGCAGCTGCTCTGCCGAAATATCCGCCTCGAGCGCCTGCAGCAGCAGGCAGTCTAATTTCTGCCGGTCGTCCTCGCCGCGGCCCGGGCCGCGCGTCGGATACTGCCCTTGCCAGGCCTCTTGCAGCAAGTTCGCCGGCCAGTTCTGCGCCTGCGGAGCGCATGGCAGCGTGGTCCGAGCGAGCAGCGTCGGAATCGTCGCCGCCGTGGCGTCCGCCTCGAAGTAGGCCCGCATGGCCCGGGCGACGGCCCGCACGTCCTGGAGCGCTTCGTTGACGTAGTGGGCTTCGAGGACGCCGGCCGGCAGCTCGCGGCCGAGTCCCGCGGGCGCCGCCGAGAAGCGGCCGGGCGCGCTCGCGGCCTCGGAGCTCATCTCTCCGAGCAGCTGCTCCGCCCGCGCCAGTTCGGCCCGCTCTGCCGGGGAGGTTGCCAGGCGCCGCTGCAGCAGCGGGTCCGCCAGCGCCTGCGCCAGGCGCTTTTTGAGCTCGACGGCGAAGGTGGCGGCGAAGCGCGCGGCTTTCGCGGCGTTCGCCGGCGCCGGCTGCGCCTCGGGCGCCGGCTCGGACCTGGCTCGGCGGCGCAAGCTCCGTTCGAACTTCTTTTGCAGCTGCGCGCCCCACCAGGCCCGCCCGTCGGCCGCAGGGGTCGTCGCCACCGTCGGGGCCGTGAGGAAGCCGGGCACGTCCGGCACCTGGCGGCCCTGCTCGAGGGCCAGCAGCAACGCCCGGTCGAGCACGGCCCCGTGGCGCGCGACGAGGTCGGCGGCGCCGTCGCCCGCGCCGTCCCAGGCCTGCCGCAAGAAGGCGTGCAGTTGGTCCGCGAGCACCGCGTACGGCGCTGTCCGGGCCGCCAGGCCCGCGAGCAGCCGCGCCGTCTCCTGCGGCGCGCGCTCCGGCGCCGTCAGAAAGGCGCGCATGGCCTGGGCCAGTGCCCGGGCGTCGTGGCGGAGTTCTATGCCGTACTGAGTCTTCAGGTCGCCGCTGAGGGTCAAGGCGCTCGCGGGCTCGGGCGCCAGGAAGAAGCGGGGGTGGTACCAGGGCGGCAGCTTGCTCGGAGGGGCGTCCGCCGGCCGCGGCGCGGGCAGGCCGGGCTCGCCCGCGAGCTCGCGGCGCACGCTCGGCGGCAAGCGCGCCAGCGCCTCCTCGCGCCGGCTCGCCGCCGCGCGCAAGAGCAGCCCCTGCTGCCGCAGCAGCAGCGCTGCCCGCGGGTGTTTCGGGCGCTCCGAGCCGTCGGGCTCGGCCGCCGGGCCCGCCCCGGCTTCGGCGCTCAGGCCCCGCAGCGCCGGCCGGCTCAGCAGCGTCCAGTCGTCCCCGGTGGACGGCGCGTCCTGCAGGCGGCACCGCACCACCCGGTCTTCCGCGGCCTTGGTCTCGTAGAAGACGCCGCAGCGCCGCTGCTTCTCCGGCCGCGCGTCGCCCGTGCCCGCGGGCATGAAGTCGCAGCCCGCTTTGTCGCCGCGTTTGAAGTACTGGCACGGCCGACACGCCAGCGCTTCGTCTCGTAGCGCGTGCAGACGCTGCGGCGGCGGTCGCGGCTGTTCCTGCGAGGGCAGGTACAGCTCCAGCCGCCGGTGGAGCATCTCCTCCACGGCGGCGCCGCGCTCCCGGTCCGCGGCCGGACAGGCCGCCCGCGCCGCGTGCAGCACGTCGGCCAGCGCGGCGGCCCGGCGCCTGGCCACCCGCGGGGCCGCGGCCTCGGCGTAGAGCCGGCGCCGCCAGGCCTCGAGGGCCGTCTCCACGTCGGGGGCGCGCGGCGGCGCCTCTTCCGCGCCGTCGCAGACGAGCAGCCCGTCCGTGTTGGCGGAGCCTGCGTCGCCGTACGCCCGGAGGCGGGCGGGGACCTGGCGAAACTCCTCGGTCGTGAGACAGCCTTCGGGCGCCAGGTAGCGACAGCCTCGGGCTTTCCGGCAGGCTTCCGGGGTCTCCTGGGCGACGCAGGTGGCCAGCAGCGTTTTGGGGTCCTCGCGGCCGGTGCTTGCGTGACAGCCGACGCGGGTCCGGCCCTGCTCCAAGATGGCATCGAGGCTGGCGCGCCGCTCGGCGGCCTCGGCCCCGGCTTTTTGCAGTTCCTCTCTGACGGGCGGCGCCGGCTTGCGGTCCAGGTGCGCCTCGACCTGGCGCGCGAGCTGCTGGGCGTGGTGGCGGCCCGTCATGCGAATCCCATCGGGCATGCAGGCCGCGAGCTCGCGCAGCCGGCTCAGGGCCTGCGCTTCCGGGCCGGCGCCGTTCTCGGGCGCCGCGCCGGCGTCGAGATACGACCAAAACTGCGACTGCACGAACCAGCGGGCCTGCACCCGGTCCGCGTACGCCTGGACCGTGCCACCGAGCCCGTCGGCCTGCTGCGCCTCGCCGCGGATCCAGGCCGGCAGCTGGGGCCACCAGGCCGGCGCCGCCCCGAAGTCGTCGGCGGCGAGCAGCAGCGCGACGTGCAGCGCCGCCAGCAGGTCGTAGGCGCGCGCGAGCGCGGCCAGCCTGGCTGGCGTGGGCAGGGCGGCGCAGGGCCGGTTCGGCTGCTGCAAGCAGGCCAGGGCCGCCCGCCGGAGCGCGGTCGGCTCGCGCGAGGGCCAGGCCGGGCTCGGAAACACGCGGTGCCAGGCCGCGGCCTGCGCGTCTTCGGTCGTTCTCTGCCGCATGTTGGCGAGCAAGGCCGCCGCCGGGTCGAGCAGCGCCGTGCGCAGGTCCGCTGCCCGGACTTCGTGGCCGGCCAGCTGTTCCAGCCATCCCCGGGTCAGGTCGATGCGGCGCGCGCTGACCGCCTCGGGCTGCGTCAGACGGCACGCGTACTCCTTCCGCCCGCTCTTCAGCAGGCCCAGGTCGAACTCCCGCCAGCAATACTTCGAGGCCAGCAGCGGATCCGCGCCGTAGACTTGGCTCGTCGGCTCGCAGCGGGCGTCGCCGGCGCCGTCGCGCACGAACTGGCACGGTGCCAGCAGCTGCAGCGCCGCGGCGTCGGACGCCGCCGGGGCCTCGGCGGCGTTGCGGCGCAGCAGGGCCAGGAGTTCCTCGGGCGACAGCCGGCGCGGGGCCGGCTCGAAGAATGCCGCCCTCCGCTGGCCGTGCGCGAGCCTGACCTCGGCCTGCTTGGGGGCCTCGCGCCGCAGGCGCCGGTCCTGGGCCGGCGGCAGGCGGTCGAGTTGCAGTTGGTTGAGGTGATACCGCGCGAGCAGCGTGCGCGAGGCCACGCCGGGCGCGAGCTGCGGCGTGAGCACGCTGGCCAGCTCCGGAGTCAAGGCTTTGCGCAGGCGCGGCCCCGCCTCGGAGCCGGCCCCCTCGACCAGATTGCGGGCCCGCTCGCGCTGCCAGGCCTCAGTTTCGTGCGCGCGCAGCAGGGCGGCGGCGGCCGCCCGGGCTCCCTTGATGAGGTTGGCATAGTTCTTGGGCTTGCGGCTCTTCGCGGGCTGCGCTGCGCGTTCCCGGGGCCTCTGACGCTTCGGTGCGCTGGCCAGGCCGGCCGCGCCCGGCGGCACCCCCGAGGCGACCGCCACCACGGCGGGCGCTGCGCCGCTCGCTTCCTCGTCGTCCGAGCCCGCGTCGGAGCCCGAGCCCGCGTCCGAGCCCGCGTCCGAGCCCGCGTCCGAGCCCGAGTCCGAGTCCGAGCCCGAGTCCGAGTCCGAGTCCGACGCCGACTCGGCGTCTGAGCCGGGCTCGGAGTGCCTCTCTTCGACCTCCCCTGCTCTTGCTGAGGGGTCGGCCTCTTCCGCCACCGCCGCCGTGTCCACCTGCGGGGAAGGGCCCGCGTCCATGGTAAAGCGTGGTCTTTTCCAAAAGCAACCTTTGGAATGCGCGCCGTTCAGGGCACCGGCGCGGTCTCGCCGGCGCGCGGCCGCCTGGAGCGAGAGACCTGGAGCAGGTATTTCAGACAGTACGTCTGGGAGCAACTGCAGCAGCTCGAGCACGTGGACCGCGCAGGCCTGCGCGCCTTCCTGGAGTCCGGCGGCGCCGACGCCCTGTACCTGACGCGGCCGGCGGCGCCGGCGGCGGCCGGCGACGCCGCGGCGTTGGCCGCGGGCGAGACCGCGGCCGCGCCGCTGGCCCGCTCGCACGGCGCCGCAAGCTCCCGGCGAGATGTCGCGAGCGAAGGCCAGCGGCGGCGCCAGCGCGACCTGCTGGAGGTGGTGGCCGCTCGGCTGGAGCAGCTCGTCGCGCCCGGCGACGCTCAGGAGCCGCTGCCCGCCAGCCCCGACGACTCCGACGCGGAGGCCGAGTCCGACGCGGACGCGGCGCCCGGACGGCGGCGCCCGCGCGCGGCCGCGGCGGAAGAGCACGCCCGGAGGACCCACTTTGCGACGACGACGCTCGCGGGTGCCAAGAGGGCGGCCGATGCCGCCTTGGCTGCCAAGCTGCGCGCCAACTGCTCCTTCTGGAAAGCGGTCAGGTTGCTCGGCCGAGGGAAACAGCCGCCCGCCATTCTGACGCTCCTCGAGACGCTCAAACTCAAAGCCCGCGCGGCGTGCGACACCGCTGTCGGCAGCGGCGTGGAGGCCTGGTTCGGCGACGTCCTGAGGAGTTGGCAGGAGCCCGCGGCCGCCGAAGCCCTGGGCGGGCGGGCCGCGCCGCTGAGCAGCCTCGATGACGCCCAGAAAACAGCGTTCTGGAACGCCGTCGCCGGGGCGAGCAAAACGAGCAAAAGCCTCGCCGTGCCGCAGATCGCGGCCGCCACCAGCCGAAAAGTCTGGGAAGCCCTCAGAGAACGCCTGGGGGACCTCGCCGCCGAGGTGCGGCTCCAGGCCGCCGAGCGAGCCGACCGTGCACGGCCGGCGCGAGAGCTGAGCGCCTCCTCCTCGGGCCGCAGGAGCGCCCCCGGGCCGGCCGCGGCACCGGGGTCCGCCCAAGGGCCGGCTGAGGCCGTGCTGCACCGTTTGAGCCGTCTGGAAGCGCAGGAAGCGGAGCCCCCAGCAGCGCAGGCCGGCGGGCAAGACCCCGGCCAGCCGCCGCAGCTGCGGCACCTGACGGCGCTGCTGGCGCGGCTGGACGCCTTGCTCTCGGCGGCGGAGCTGGACTTCGTCAGCGGCGCGGCGCTGCTCGAGGACCTCGAGCGGGCGTGGGCGGCGGTCGAGCTCCCGCCCTGGCCGCAGGTCTTCGCCGCCGCGTACGACCGGCGCGAGCGGCGGCCCGCCGATCCGCTCGCCGAGGTCCGCGCGCCGGTGCCGCGCCCGGTGGCGCGGCCGCCCGAGCCGCCGGCCAGCCGCACCCGGGACGAGCTCTTCTGGGAGCACCTGCAGCGGAACATCGCGACGCGCCTGCAGCGGCTCAAGCAGTGGGACCGCGTGCGGGAGCTCGTCGTGCGGCACATACGACAGCACGGGCAGCCCGAGCGGGAGCTGGCACGCTTCTCGGAGACCTTCGCGGCGGCCCGGCGCGCCGACGACGTGCGGCGGCTGGAAGGCGGCTGGGACGCGGCCTGGGGAGATTTTCCTACGGTCATCCGGGAAGCTCTGAGGGAGGCGCAGGCGACCGCGAGCGAGGCTTCCCAGTCCGAGGAGCACGTCGCCAAGCTCTTGGCCGCGGCGAGCAGCCAGGGCCACGACCTCAACAAGCTGCGTGCCTTGTGGGACCCCGCCTGGGGCGACTTCGGCGCGCTGGTCGAACTCACCGGCCAAGCGCTGCCCGCAGCACCGCCCGCCGCCGGCCCGGCGACCGGGGCGGCGCCGTGCGAGGCGCTCGCCTTCCGGCGCGGCGTGATGGTCCCCTGTCGGCGCGCGGTGCCGGCCGGCCAGGCTTTTTGCCCGGCGCACGGGCACCCGCAGTGGCGCGCCTTGGCCGGCACCGCCGCGCACCCCGCGACGCCGTGGGACGACGTGCGCCTGCTGCGGGCGGTGCAGCCGCGGGAGACGTTCGAGGTCGCCGCCGTGCACGAGCTGCTCGCGCACCACGGCGCCGAGCTCGGCGACTTGCACTTCTACGACGCCCAGGACCTGAACGGCCTGGCGGCCGGCGGCATCGACGCGCTGGCGCGCGAGCAGCGCGTGCTCAGCGCGCAGGCCCTGGCCGCCCTGCAGAGTCTCCCGGACGTCAAGAGAAAAAAAGCATATTTCGTGAGGCAGCAAGACGCGGCCGCGCTGGCCCTCGGCTTCGTGGCGGCGCACGCTCCCGACTGGGCTGCCGAGTGGCTGGCGAGCCAGGGCCGCGGCCCGAGCGGGCGGGCGCTCAGCGGGCGCTGAAGTTGAGCAGATTCAAGATGTCCAGGAAGATCGCGGTGCTCTTCACCAGGGGCGACTCGCACGGCACGGTCGCCACGTCGTGCACGGTCCAGACCGCGAAGAGCACGGAGCCCGCCGCGCTCAGGAAGCCCTCGAGGGCGGCGCAGGGCCAGAAGATGTAGAAGACGAGCAGGACCAGCAGGGCTGCGGTGGAGCCCAGCAGCTGCGGCGCCAGGCCGGCGTAGTAGTTCAGGAACGGGGCCAGCGCCGCGGCGAGCAGCAAGAGGCAGCCGCTCTGCAGCGTGCCGCGCCGGAACTTTTCCGGGCTGACGCGCGACAGCTGCGCGGCCAGCACGGCCCCGCCCACCGCGAAGCTCAGCCACGACAGGATGGGCGCCGGGCCGCGGATGGTCAGCACGCCGAGCAGCAGCAGGGCGATGCCCGCCACCACGACCGGCCACGTGCTGAGCGCCGCCAGGAGGCGCGGCCTGCAGTGGGCCGTCGCGGCCACGCCGTAGGAGAGCAAGGCTTGCGCCGCGACGAGGCCCATGGCCATGGCATTGCACGAGGCCGCCGTCATGCTCGCTTTGTCATCTGCGGCAGGAACCTGGATGCCGACGACGGCAAACTTTGTGTCAGCTATGAACAAAGGCCGCTCATGGATGCGTACGCCCCGAAGCCGCAGGTGCCTCCCGTGCCGCCGAAGAGTCGCTCGCCGGTTCTCCCGAAGCCGGCCGTGCCGCCGGCGCCGCCCGCCGCGCCCGCGCCCCCGGCGCCCGCCCCCGTCGTGCCCGCGCCCCCGGCCTCCGACGTCTCCGAGCCGTCCCTGGCAGACGACAGCGACAGCGACGCGTCGTCGGACTTTCGCGACTGGGGCCCTTCGCTCGAGAGCTCGAGCGCCGACTGGAGCGACGCGGAGAGCGAGCCGGCGACCGTCCCGAAGCCGAGCGCCGCGCCGCCGAGCGCAAGCGCCAGCTCGCGCATTTTTCAAGCCCGCGCCCGGGCGGTGCGGGACGAGCCCAGCGACAGCACCTCCGACTCCATGAGCAGCTCGGAGGACACCGCCAGCACGGACGCTAGCGACGACACCGACGCCACGGAGGCCACCGAGGACACGGACGCCACCGACGCCACCGACAGCGCGTCGGACAGCGACGGCGACGCGCTTTTCGAAGACACCGACTCCGACAGCTCGAGCTCGGCCCCGCCCCGCCGCCGCAAGGCCGCCAAGAAAGCCCCCAAGAAAGCGGCGAAGAAAGCGAGCTGCGGCTCGCACCGTGGCAAGAAAGGCGAGAAACGCAGCCGCTGAGCTCGGGGAGCGAGGGGAGGGCCGCCATGCCGGCGCCTGCGCCCCTGCCGGTCTTGCTGGAAGCCGAGTTGTCCACCGAGGACGAGGCCGAGCCGGCGCAGCGCCCGCACCGCTCCCGGTCTGCGCGCCGGCCCCGCCGGCCGCGCCGCAGCTCGCGTGAGCTGCGCGTGCGCGAGACGGCCATGCAGGCGCCGAGCTGCCTGCTGCCGCTGCTGATGTTGCAGGGGCCGGCGGCCGACGAGGAGCTGACGCAGTGGGTCAAGGCCGCCGCGCTGCCGGGCGAGCTCAGCGACGACGAGCTGCGCGAGCTGCTCGGCTGGCTGCGCCGCCAGGCCCGCGACACGATTTACGGCATGGCCTTCGAGGAGCTGCAAGAGCTGCGGGGCAGCCTGGCCCTGCTGGGCAAGGACGTGTGGCACGCGCTCTCCTTCGCCGCGCGCTGCGAGCGCTCGCTGCGGGACGAGGGCTCGGCGGTGGAGCCGCTGCAGTAAAACGCGGCCATGCGAGTGCGCACGGGATTGGAGCGGGCGCTGGTGGCCTTCGTGCTGGTCTTCGTGCTCGCCCACGTCGCCGGCGTCGAGGGCCGGCGCCGCCGCGACTCGCTGGCGAGCGACGACGGCCACTACTGGACGCTGACGCTGTGGGTGCTGCTGGCCACGGCGCTGGTCGTGGCCTGGCCGCGCGTGCCGGGCTGCGTCGCCAGCAGCGTGCTGGCGGCGAACGTGCTCGTGGTGGCGCTCTACTATGCCGTCGTGAATCGCGGGCCGGTCACCGGGGAGTCCTTCTTGCGGCACGGCGGCTGCGCCCTGGCGCTCGCCGCCCTCGCCGCGACCGGCGCGGTGCGCCTCGCGGCCGAGCCGGCCACGGCCGCGCTGCTGACGGGCCTGGCGCTGGCGCTGCTCGCGGCGGGGCAGCGGCGCTGGGAGCGCCGCACCGGCCGCGACCTCTACCCTGGCGCCACGCTGCGCCACCCCGGCTGGCGGCTCGGGGTGCTGCCCGTGGCCGGCGCCGTCATCGCGGGCGTCATCGCGGCCGGCGCCTGAGCGGCGGCGGCCGCCCGAGCAGTTGCTGCCGACCGTGCCGCCCGCAAGGATGAAAAACGGACCCGCATGCCACATGCGCGGTGCACGTCTTGGAACCAGAGGCGCGGCAAGAGCCAAGAGGTCCGGCGCAGGCAGCCCGAGCGCTGCGAGGCCGAGGGCAACCCTTGCTTCGGCCGGGTGCGTACGTATCCGGGCGGGTGAAGAGGCGGTCGTAGCCGGCCGCCGAGCTCTGGATCACCGGCGCGGCCGCGCGAAGCAGCGCGATGCCAGCAGCGCCGCGCGATAAAACACCCGGCCCCCTGCACGGCAAACCGCTTTCCGGGGTCAGATAACAAGGTCGAGAGCCGGCGGCCGGCCGCCGAAACAGAAATTTCGCAGGGCGCCGGGGCTCAGAGGCCGTGCAGGAGCGCCCGGGCCCGGAGGCGCTCGAGGTGCGCCTCCAGGGAGGTCGTGCCCGAGTAGTGCAGGAGCCCGCGGCGCAGCCAGGGCAGCTGCGCGCGCAGCAGGTCCAGCAGCGCCTCGTCGGCGTCGAGGAGGCGCTGCAGCAGCGTCACCGCCGCCTCGGGGAAGTGCGGCAGGGCCGGCGGCAGCGGCAGCTGGCAGAGCGCGTTCGACAGCAGCACGACGGCATTGATGACGCGCGCCGTCTCGGGCGCTTCGGCGCGCCGCCAGAAGCGGGCGTCGAAGTCGTTCAGGTGCACGGACCAGGAGCCCCGCCGCGCGCGGTAGAGCAGCAGGTTGGCCGGCTTGAGGTCGGCGCCCATCCAGCGCGCGGCGCACAGCGCCTCGGTCGTCACCAGGGCGAAGGCGTCGTGCCAGAGCTGGCGCAGGACCTCCAGCGGCTCGCCGCGGGCCTCCCGCTGCCAGAAGCGCTGCAGGTCGGCGTCCGCGCACGGCATCACGAGGCAGGCGGCGAGCGGCAGGGTCACGTGCCGCAGGATCGGCGGGCCGAAGCCGCGGGCGGCCGCCCAGCGGGCCAGGTCGCGCTCGCGCCGCGCGCGGCGCTCCGTGCGGGCCCGCGCCACCGCCTCGAGCGGCAGGGCCAGGCACTTCACGGCTACGGCGCCCGCCTGGCTGCGGGCCTTGAAGACGCTGGCCGAGGAGCCGCTGCCGAGCGGCAGCAGGTAGGACAGCCCGAGAGCCGCCGCGAGCCCGCGCAGGTGCCCGTCGTCGGACGGCAGCGGCGGCCCCGCGGCCATGCGCCCATTTCCCTCAGCGGCGCCCGGCCTGTGCAGCGAGTGCGGTGGCCCAGCGCCGCGTGTGCGCCTGCGCGGCGAAGGAGTTGCCGACCTCCCAGTGCGTGGGCGGGTCGCTGCCCAGCTCGTCGCAGATCTGCTTGCTCTCGCCCGACTGCGACGTGCGGATGCCGACCGCGTACTCCATGCAACACGCGTCGGGTTCGTTGAAAGGGCATGTGGTGCGGTCGTTGAGGTCGTACTCCTTGTCAGGGTCGGTGTCGAGCCGCTTGCAGTTGGCATCGTAGCAGCCCAATGGGCTCTTGTCTAGCCGCAGCAGGTTTTTCGTGCTTTCCTGCTGGATTCCGAGAGGGGCCGGCTTCCGCGCGCCTGGCGCGTGGGGCCGCCCCGGCGCGCGCGGGTGCAGCGCGGCGGGCGCGAGCGTCGCGGGCGGCAGCACCTGTGGCCCCGGGGCGCGGGCCGGCCCCGGGGCGCGGGCCGGCGCCTTGGGGGCCCCGGGGGTCGCGGGGCTGTCCATTTATTGACCGCCGCGCCGCCGCGCCTCCAGAGCCTCGGAGCACCCGGGCCGCGATGGTGCCCGAGCTCGACCTGGTGTGTGCCATCTGTCGCGAGCTCTTCGACGACCCCGTGCTGGCGCGCGACGGCTACGCCTACTGCCGCCTCTGCATCATCCGCTGGGCGAAGCACAGCCCCTGGCTGTCGCCCCGCACCAACGAGCGCATCGAGGGCACGTGCGTGCTCCGCAGCGACATCGAGCGCGGCTGCCTGGCCCGGGAGGCCCGCCTCCACGAGCTGCGGGAGCGCTGCCGCTTCGAAGGCCTGGACGAGGCGCTGGCCCTCGGCGCGACGGTCCGGCACCTGGACCGGCCGCTGCTGCCGGCGCCGGACTGCGCCCAGCTGCTGGGGCGGGCGCTCGAGGCGGCGAGCTGCGGCTGGGAGCCGCACCCCTACGTCCTGCTGGAGCTGGCCTGGCGCGGCGGCGCCTTGGCGCAGCTGCCCGTGGAGGTCTTCCACCGCCTCTGCCGCCAGGACCGCAACGGCGTGCGGCTGCCGCTCCTGAGCAAGGACGTCCTGGTCGCGCTGGCGACCGAGGGCGCCCGGCGGCTGGAGACGCTGAGCTGCGAGGCCGCCCTCGCGGCCGTGCTCGCGGTCAAGGCCCACCTGGTCTGGCGGGCCGGCTTCGGCGACGCCGTCGAGGTGCCGGCGCACCGCACGCTGCACGCCTGCTTCGTCGGCGTCTACCACCGGGACTGGGCGCAGGCGGCGCCGGACTTCTTGACCTTCACGAAGCCGGCCGGGCCAGGGCCGGAGGCCCGGCTGCGGGTGCCGCTGGTGCCGCAGGACACGCGCGGCAGCGCCGAGGCGCCGCTGTCGACGGGCCTCGAGACCTGCGAGGAGCCGTCGCTCACGGCCTACTACACGTCGGAGGTGGACGTCCAGGCCGAGAACGGCCCCGGCCTGGAGCGGCTCAGCCGGGGCGTGCTGCCGTTCCCGGACAGCCGGGGCGGCGAGACCGACGAGGAGGACGAGAGCGCCACCGCGCCGCAGCCGCTGCTGGTCTTGCAGCGCTCCGTCGTGTACCTGCCCCACAGCTTCAGGTATCACGCGCACGCGCCCGACCCGGCCGGCCGCGCCCGGCTCCTGCAGACGCTGCACACGCTGAACGAAGCGCTCGTCGCCTACTATCAAGAGAGCCACGACGGGGCCTTCAGCAAGCGCGCGCGTGGCTCCTAGGGGCGGGGCCGCGGGCTGCCGGACGAGCGATGCCGCCGAAAACGCTGACCCTCGCGGCGGCATGCAACCTGCCCCAGCCAGCCCGCGAGCCCGCGCCGCTCGTCGAAGAGACGCCGCCGGTCAGCAGCTACGACTGCGAGGCCTGCAAGGGCCTGCAGCCGCTCCCCGAGACGGCGGCCGTGGTCTGCCAGCGCTGCGGCTGGCGCGTGCTGATGAAGACCCAGCGCCAGGCGCGCCGCGTCTTCGGGACGGACTGAGCGTGCCGGAGCTGCGGGCGTGCCTGCTGGCGCTGCCGCTCCTCGACGTGGACCTCGGCGGCGAGTGCACGGCGGCACGCTGCGGCGAGGGCACGGGCCAGCTTCGCGGCGTGGAGGTCGTGGTGCGCCTGCCGCCCGAGGGCAGCTTCGGCGCCCGGCGCCCGCGCCCGTGCCGCCTGGCGGCGACGCTCGACGTGGCCTGGCCGCCCAAGCGCCGCCGCGGCGCCTGACCCGCGCTCAGCGCGGGCGGGGCCGCGCCACGCAGCAGACGGCGCGGTAGGGGCGAACGCTGCCCGTGGGAGCTCTGCCCAGGCGTGAGGGCGCTCGCGGAGGTCGGCGCGCCGCCGTGGCCTGCCAGCGGCCGCGCGCCGGGCTGCGCGCGAGCACGGGGCCGGCGCTGCCAGCGCCGCCCCGGAGCTTTGCCCCGAGGACCCCGAGGACCCCGAGCGCCCATGCGACCAGCGGCCGCGGCTGCCAGAAACTCCTCGTGGCGTTGTTAAAAGCAACCGGCCCATGGGCAACCGGGCGCCGCCGGCCCAGCGCAACCTGGACGGCGGCCCCCTGCAGGTCTGCAGCCGGCGGCCGCAGACCGGCGCGGCGCGCAACGGCTACTGCACGGACGAGGTCGGCGACCACGGCCGGCACGTGGTCTGCGCCACCGTGGACGACGCCTTCTTGAACTTCACGCGGGCGCGGGGCAACGATCTCGTGACGCCGCGGGGGGACTTCCCGGGCCTGCAGGCCGGCGATCGCTGGTGTCTCTGCGCCGGGCGCTACGAGGAAGCCCGGGCCGCCGGCGTCAAGGTGGCATTCGACCGCGCGGCCACGAACGCGAAGGCCCGCGACTACGGCGTCCGGTGAGGACCGAGCGGAGGCCTCGCATGCCAAGAATCGCCTGGCCGCGCGGAAGATGCTGCATAAATGAACCTGGTGGAGCTGGTGACTAATCGGCGGGCTGGACGGGCAGGCTGGTGGGCTACCGAGCAACTGCTCACCGCGCTGTCACAACCGGGCTTCGAGAGCCAGATGGTTGAGTTCTTGCAGGGCGGCTTTCTGGTACTGCACGACGGCGGGGATCTGTACGACAGTATGGGCAAGCGCGACCAGCTAGACGGCAGGCCGTGTCGGACACGCTTGTCGAGCCACAGCTCTGCGTCGGGGTACAACTATCGGTGCCCCATAGGAACCTCCCAGGCGGCAATCCTAGTCGGCAACTATGCCAGGGAGGAGTCGCAAAAGTGTGAGGTGCGCACCGATGGCGACAGCGTCATCGGAAACCCCCTCTCTCCAACTCCAAGGACTGGAGCTTGGCCGTCTGCAGAAGAAAGATGCAGCTGGGTCCAGCTGGAAGGAGCCTCCATGCACCACGCTGCCGACATTTTGCAGCATGCTCTTGATTATGCCAAGTACAAATTGCAGGCCACGCCTGCAAACACTGGCCCTGGCCTGTATGATAGTCGCTCTTCAGAGTTTACAGAACATACCAAGCGACTGCATTTCTTTCCTCCGAATGTCATTCCATACAAGATTCAAAAGGGAGCTGAGGCCAAAGATTATGAGTCAATTTTGAGCGAGCTCCGACCAGATATGAGCGGAGACTTAAGTCGGCGGCGGACGAAGACCCGTAGGCGGCGGCTCGGAGTTTCAGCAGCTGCAACAGCCGCGGCGCTCCTCTTACAGGCCGTCTGATAAATATTTTCATTTAGAAATGCATTTCTATCAGACATGGAAACCCATGTAAGAAATGCTGTCGTGAGGGCTGTACATGAAACGACAAGCTCATCTTTGCGAGGGAGGCC
>Ga0214919_10000634_pt1 | contig 59655 bp, 49 predicted proteins | sample LL1503_MetaG_FD_177994 | JGI IMG/M metagenome (GOLD analysis project Ga0214919, IMG submission 177994) | Freshwater microbial communities from Lake Lanier, Atlanta, Georgia, United States - LL-1503 | ecosystem: Environmental > Aquatic > Freshwater > Lake | place: USA: Georgia | collected... | reverse complement strand
TTTTTTTTTTTTTTATTTTTTTTTTTTATTTTATATTTTTTTTTTTTTTTTTTTTTTTTTTTTTTTTTTTTATTTTTTTTTTTTTTTTTTTTTTTTTTTTTCTTTTTTCTTTTTTTATTTCTCTCCCCTCTCCCACCCTGTGCAGTATATTAAACTGGTTTTGCGTCAAATTAATATGAATTTTACACTCATGACACATGTGCATGGACTGTGCTATAACTGTGCATTTTTTTAAATTATTTTTTATTTTAATATATAAACATTTATTTAAAGTTTTACAAATTTTATTCATAATTATTAACTTTATATTTTACCTATATAATTATGTTTTTATATGTGTTTTACTATATTTACTAAAATTTTGCACTTTGCCAAACCAGCCGCGCACATGTGGTATAAGCGATATATTTGTATAGACGAATGTACATCCAGTTTAATATACTGCACAGGGTGGGAGGGAGGAGAGCGCGTGTGCGTGAGTAAAAATTATAAAAAGTAAATTGTTAAATAATGTAATAAAATATATAATAATAAAGATAATATATAATAATATAAATAATAAATAATAAATAATAATAAATAATAATGTAATAAAATATAAAATAATAAAATAATATAATAATAATATAATATAAAAATATAATATAATAATAAAATATTAATAATAATATAAAAATGAGTAATATTTGTCCAAATATTCAATGCAGAAAGGAATTTTGTTTCTTAAGTTTATTGAAAAAGCACTTAAATAATTCATATCATTGCAGTAAAGATATTATTGACATTGATTTATATATTTTAGAATTAAAACAAAATAAAAAAAATGAACAAAATGAAATTAAAGAAGATATTAAGTGTATAAATTGTAATATTTCATATACAAGACAATCATCATTAAATAGACATATAAAAGCAGCTAAATGTAACGTACCTAATTTTATTAAAGAAAACGAAAGAAAAAAACAAATTGAATTATTACAAAAACAAATTGAAAAATTAAAATTACAAGAATTACAAGTACAACAAGTAATACAACCACAAGTAATTAATCAAATAGAACAACAAACTATAAATAATATTAATAATAATTTAACAATCAATAATAACATAACAATTATACAACATATAAACCCTGCTGGTTTTGAAACATTACCTGCGAATTTAAGTAATCATGAAATGCTTAGACTATTAAATTTGGGTGATGAAGGTGTAATTGGTATTGTTAAGCTTGTATGTGAACAAGATGAAAATAAAAACTTTTATAAACTAAATATGAATAAAAATAATATTTCATATTTAAATAATAATTATAAAATAGATATATGCCAGGATAAAGAATTAAAAGATAAATTATTAAAACAATGTGTTATTCTTACTTATAAAATGCTAATAAATTGTAGCCCATTAATGTCATCAGAAGATATTTGTAGAATTAATTCTAATTTGCAAAATATATCTGAAAAAATGAAAGCAGAAATTTATGATAATGGATTAAAAAATATTATAGAATATGAACTACGTAACAATAGTAAGGTAACAAAGGATAAAATTATTAAATATACTAAAGAACTGAACACCAATTCAGAAGTAAAAGAACAAGCACAAATAAACTATGGTAAAGTATTACAAATAAAACAAGATACAAATAAAAATAAATTACCTAGTATTACCTTACAAGAAATTAATAATAAATTTGGTAATCCATTGTCTTTAAAAGAACTGCAAAACGAATATACATTTAATGATTTTAATACTAATCGTTTTGAATATACTTATTATTATAAATATTGGATAAAAAGAATAGAAGATGAAAAAGAATTTATAAATTCACATCCTAATAAAACTATTGGAGATATTACATATTTTGAAAATAGAAAGATAAATATTTTAAATAATATAGAAAAGATGGATATAATGAATAACAAAATGAGAGATTTTGATTCAAATCGTAATATGGTAATTACAATAGATAATTTTAGGGTTGAAATTGCAATTGATTACAAAAATGGATGGTAATATGAATGTAAAAATATATAGATAAAACTTAAATATATATATAGACTAAAATTAATTTACAAATTTTATATTTTTTCACTTTTTTATATTTATTTTATATTATTATTTATATATTTATAATATAAAAATATAATAAATATAAATTTTAACAAAAACATTATTATATATTTATTAATAAAATGAGTGAAAATCTAGTAGATAATAATTTAAACACAAATAATTTAGAAGGTAATAAAAAAAACGATTCAATATTAAAAACAAATGATTATACTATTAATGCAATACAAAGATATAGATTAAAAAATTCTGATAAATTAAAAGAATATCATAAACAATATAATAATAAAAAAAAAAATAAAAAAATAGCATTAAATCCTAATTTAAAATTAAATAAAAAACAACTAATTGAGAAAATTACTATTTTAGAAGATAAAATAAAATAATATAAAATAAAATTTAGAAAATGACAATATTAAAAGGACAAATTTATTTATTAATGATGTCTGATAATTATCAGAACTCTTTTTATAAAATAGGAAGAAGCATTGACTTTAATAAAAGAGGTAAATCTTATAATTATTCTGAAATATTAAGTATTATGAAATCTGATGATATCGTTTATGATGAATCTGAAATAATAAAATTATTTAATCTAAAATGCAAATTAAATAAGGGGAGAGAATTTTTTACAAGTACAAATGGTTGTGATTATGTATTAAAATTATTTTTAGAATATTTTTTGAATAAGATTAATAGTAGTATTGAAAATATTATTGCAATACCTAATACAAATATTATAGAAAATGTATCAAATATTATAGATATTCTAGAAGTTGTAAATAATGTAATACCTGATACAAATATTGTAGATAATGTAACACCTATTACAAATATTGTAGAAAATATAGAAAAAATACATATTGATTATATTTGTTCTAATATAAATTGCAAAAAAATATTTAATTATCCAAGTCATTTAAAAATACATTTAGAAAAATCATATCATTGCAATAAAACAATTGATAATATTGACGAATATATTCAAAATATAATACTAAAAAAAAAAGATAATATAGTAAATAATATAGACAAAAACATATGTATATATTGCAAAAAAAAATATTTAAATAAATTTACACTAACAAGACATCTAAATACATCTCAATGCAATAAAGAAAAATATGAGAAAAAAATAAAAATTGAGACATTACAAAAACAAATTGATGAATTAAGTAAATAATATATAAAATTTTCTCAATTTTAAATCTTCAAAATTTTACACCTTTGCACATTTAAAACGCCGTTTTTATAGCAAAAATTAGGTATGAAATTGTGCAAGTTATTTATCTTTATTACAAAATTTAGAATAAACTTCAACAGATTTCAAATAATTTGCTATATTCATAGTTTTTATTTTATCAATTTTTATTTTTTCTTCAATTGTTTGGAGTATTGTATCTTTTATTTTTATATGCCTCTATTTGATTAAATGACTCTTTCATAATTTTTAGTATATTATCACAATTATTTTCCATTTTATTATACTATACCATTTTAATTTTGAATAATATACTTACATTAAAAATTATAATGTCTAAAATCAGGATTTAAAAAATCCCGAACGCAAATCAGGATTTAAAAAATCCCGAACGCAAATCAGGATTTAAAAAATCCCGAACGCAAATAAGTTTTATAAAAACTTAAAAACTTAAATGTATTTAACACAAGAAACATAAAGTAATGGTTGATATCCTGATATTTGTTTCATAAACATAAAAAAATAATGTAATAAATAAGATAAATGTTCTTTAGGCGAATATGTTTTTATAAATTTGGTAGCTAATATACCTTCTATAATACTATTTAAAAACTCTTCAGTTTTTTCTTTATGATTTGAAATTTTATCTTTATCAATATCTATTTTTTTTAAAATTAAGAATTTTATAAATTCTGGTTTATTTATGATAACATTAGATATCAATCTTAAATTTTCAATATGTTGTTCTTTATCACTTTCATAATAAAAATCAAAACCATAAGTATAATTATAATATGTACTACTATATTTGAATAAAAATAAATCATAATAAATAATATTATGTTTTGTTCCTTCACATTGTCTTTTACTACCATCTTCTAAAGTAATTGTCTTAATATCAATATCCATATCGGTTTTCATTTCATTTTTCAAAAATAATATTAATGTTTCCAACATATTATGTGTATCAACTTTTCTTATCATATTTTTAGAAATATTGCAATCTAGTTGATAATCAAATCTATCTAATGAAGCATTTTTTGGATCATCTTTGTTTATAGTAATTTCCACGCATTTTATAGAACCGCTTCCAATTGTAATTTTAATATAATCTTTAGATTTAATATCATTCATATTACTAATATTATTTATATTTTCATCATTTATATCACTAATATTATCATTATCCATCATATTTTTTGTAGTAACTATAAATTTAAAATTATTAATTGTATATGTTCTTTTATAACCACCATTTTGTAAATATTTTATATTTTTATGTGTTTTATTATTATTTATATTATTTTTAGTTTTATGTGTCAGTTTATATTTTTTCATTTATAATATTTAATATTTAATAATATTTTAATTATGACTTATTAATGTTTCTAGATATAGTAGAAATATTTGAACTATATTTTGGTTAAGTTTTTAGAAAAACTTATATTGATATGTTGAACCATATAACTTATATAATTTATTTTCTGTCATAATATAATCAAGAAATTCATTAAGTATATAACATAATTCTACTTTATCAGAATCATAATGTTTTATAAATTTATATGCTAATTCATTATCAGTTATTAAATTCATAAATTCTTTTATATCATTCATTATTAATGGATTTGTTTTATCAAATATAGTTAATAGAAATGTATATATTTTATCTTTATCTAGTGTAATAGTTTTATATTTTTCTAGACTAAATTTATGTTTAACACCGTCATCAACTAATGTAAAATTAAAATTTTTTTCATAATAACCACAACCATATTTACACCCTTGAAGATTTAAAATGGGACAAATTTTTAGTTAATTTTTTATACTTTATTTTTATATATTTATATATATTAAACAAAACACTTAAATATATTATATATTTCAAATACTTATAAAATTATATAGAATGGCAGATTCCAGTAATAAGAAATGGCAGATTAGTATCTTTTCTGCTTTTATTTTTCTTTTAGTAATAAATCCTTATACATATAAATTTACCCAATATTTATTAGGTGGGCTTTTAGGTAAAATATCAGAAAGTAACGGTTGCCCAACAACACTTGGCTTAGTAATTCATACGATTGTATATGTCTTATTGGTTCGCGGTTCTATGGATATGAACCTTTTTTAATTGTGTATATATTAAGCAAGAGGTATTGAGTTAGTTTATTCTACTTGTATATATTAAGAAAGAGGTATTGAGTTAGTTTATCCTATTTGTAAAACATAATTTATAAATAAAAAAATTTCCCATTTTGAATCTTCAAGGATGCAAAGGAGGGAGCTCGAGGGAACCTTGGTTCCTTCGCCAGATGTAATCCTGTCCCCTTCGTCAATAAATAGCTTCTTCTCGAAATCTTTCAATATAATTATAATCTTGAAACATATCTTGAAACATTTCTTGAATCCATTCATCTTTTTTCTTAATTTCTAAAAATAATTTTTCATATTTTACATTATTTTCTTTTATTTTATCCAATATTTCGCTAGTAAGAATATAATCTAATATACTTTCAGAACCAAGTCCTTTGCCATCAATTACTAAATAAAACCCATACTCTTGACGTGTTTGATAAGTACTTCCTACAAATAATATATCACCCGATTTATAATTATTTTCTTTTATATATCCATTTAATCGTTTATCTAAATCTTTATTCATTTCACGTGTTATATAACCAGTATTAGAATAATCTGGATTTAACTCTACTGAAATATCATAAAATTTCGCATCATAAGATATGTTTTCCATTTTTGTAGGTAATATGTAATATGTAATAAGTAATACTTGCTATTTGCTTAATAATTTTATATATTAAAAATCAATTTTTTACAATACAAAAAAAAAACAAAAAACAAAAATTAATAAAACAAAACACAAAAACACAAAACACTTTATTTTTTAATCAGCCCAAAAAGGATCTGCTGGTTCGCCTTTAATATAATTTTTTATGTAAAAATCATATATATAGATAATACAATCTTGGTCGTATTTTGAAAAATCTTCAAATATTAAATCTTTTTTTTTATTTAGTTTATCTAACATATTATTAATTATTTGATCCATATTGCTACATACATCTGAAAACTGCTTTTTCATCCATGCATGTAATTCATCTGTATAATTATTTTTAAGAATTGCAAACATTTCTTTAGTCTCTATTACTTCTGTCTCTTCTGTCTCTTTTGTATCTTCTATTTCTGGATTCATCTTTAAATATGTGTATCTGGGTGTATCTGGGTGTATCTAGATCTATCTATATATATTTATAATATTGTTAAAATATTATTAATAGATTTATAATTCAATTTTTTGTTTGATTATTTGATTATTTTTATTTTTAAATCATTCAAGAATATAAAATCATATCTCTAATTTCTTTATAATAATTCTTTATAATTTTATGTAAAAAAATATAGTTAGTTATATAGATATCATTTAACATATCATTAAATATTGAATACATTTGCAAAAATGTAAAATTATTACTTAAATAATTTATCATATTTTTATATTTTTTATTACTATCGCAATTATATTTTTCAACTATACACAATATAGAATTCAACCTAAGTATAACTTCATTTTTAATTTCTTTATTATTTTCTTTATTATCCTTATTATCCTTATTATCCTTATTATCCTTATTATCCTTATTATCCTTATTATCCTTATTATCCTTATTATCCTTACCCTTATCATCCTTATCATTATTATTTAGTTTTTCCATTTTTCTAAAATATTTTTTATATTTTCCTATTTGTTTATTATTTATATTTTTTATATTATTTTATTATAATTATAATTATAAAAAATACTTATCTAGATATGTTAAAACAATTATTTGTATTTGTATTTTGGTGATGTAACACGCAATAATTACTGTAATAGTAATAAACACTTCATAAAAAACTATAATAATATAAAAAAAATAATGTATCTAGATACAAATTATCTAAATACCTACAATAATGAGAGCTTCTACTGGAGCAAAACTGAATAGTTCCAAACGCGAAGTATTATTTGGCAAATCCTCAATATTATCTTCCCATATTCGAAAATACTCTTTTTTATTATTAGAAATATCTTTATTAAAATTATTTTGAATTGAATTTCTGAGTCTATGATTATATTCCAAAACCGATTCATTAATATGATAACGTTTGTCAACCAATGCCATTATAATAACTAATTTTGAATAATTATTTTCTGCTGCATATTCATAATTATCTACAATGTTATTGTTATTATTGTTGTTGTTGTTGTCATGAATATTATCAATTTCGTCCATTAATTTATTTATTTTATAATCCAATAATGCAGGTGTTCCGTTATCCAATAATTCATAAATATTTAAATTATTTATAATATTATGAAAGTTATTGTTATTAATATTCATGTTATTATCATAGTTGAATGCCATTTTTGTTTTTAATTGTTTAAATATTATATGATGTATTATATGATGTATTATATGATGTATTATATGATGTATTATATATCATAATAAATTCAATTTTTTTTATAAATATTATTAATTATATATTTTTAGAAAAATAATTTATTTATATTTTATTTATAGTTTATTTTAAAAATTTTTCTTTCTGTCTAGAATATAAGATAAAATAAAATCTACAAAAAACTACAAACTACAAATAACTAATCAATATGTCTCAACCAGAATCTGAAGTATGTACTCGACCTGAACCTATTTGTATTCAGTCTGAACTAAAGAAGATGACAGTTCTAGAAAGAGTCCAATTACTCAATAATATTAGATTAGAAGAAGAAAAAGAAGAACAAGAAAAAATTAAAGTTCTAGAACAAACAGAACCAGCAGCAAATAATACATCGGCAATTTTGCAAGAATTACGTAACTTACGTAAGCAAGTACAAGACATTAGAAGTGAAGTTCAATATTTGCATCGCAATCAACAACAAAATCAACAATTACAAAAACAGTTGCAATGTAATCAAATTGAAGAATATGATTGTGAAAATAGTTGCAGTATTTTATCATTAGTTAGTGACTGGATGCCTATGTGGATATTTTTGGCATTTGTATTATTTGTTTTGACTGGTAAGCCTAGAGTATGTTCTTTGACTGGAGGTATTGGTGGTGGTAGTATTGGTGGCACTTGTCCTATATCAGGTATGAGTGATATATTTACTAAACTATAAGCAGCTTTTCAAAAAAGCCGCGCCAAAACCAAGGGAGCTCGCGAAGGCTATGTCTCGGACGTAGCCGAGCCTACGCGAGGGGCTTCAGCCCTCGCAAGGAAATCCCGTGCGCAAACGCGAGAGGGACATTCGTCCCTCAGTAATTTAAAAATTTTAAATATTTATATCATAAGATTTATATATATATATTTGTTTTTATAGTCAAATATAATTTTAAAATTTTTAATACATTGCCACCTATTTCTCCTTTCTAAGGAGGGAGCTCGAGGGAACCATGGGTTCCTTCGCCAGTTCCTTCGATCTAATAAGTCTTAACCCTAATCCCATTTTCACTCATACCAATACTAGTTATTAGATTAAATTTTATTTCTCCTTTTGAACTTTTATTATGTAATTGGCAAATACTTTCACATCCCAAATAACTCATTCCAGACTTTAATCCCCCGTTTACTTGGTCGATAACATCCACAACACTCCCCGATAACTCTTGTTCACCATCGACACCTTCTGAATGTTTACTTACTGAAACATCTTTCACATCTTTCCCATCTTTGCTTTTTTCTTGTTTGCTCAAATTAGCCATAGTGGAAGCCATTCCTCTAATATATTTAAACCTTTTGCCATTTCGATGAATAATAGTCCCAGGACTTTCAACTGTAGATGCAAGTGTTCTACCTAACATAATTGCACTAGAACCACATGCCAATGCCTTTACTTTATTACCAGTTTTACCTAGACTACCACCATCACATATAAGATTTGGTAATCGTAATCCATTCATATTTATTTTTATTTTTTCAGTATTTGATTTATAACGAAAACATTCTGAAACGGCGCTGAATTGTCCCTTACCAATTCCAGTTTCTAGCCGAGTAGTACAAATACTGCCATTTCCCACACCTACTCTAATGCAATCAATATCATATTCCGCTAATGCTGCATATCCTTGCCAATTGCAAACATTTCCTACCATAAGTACCAGCATTGGATATTTGCTCCTAATTAATTTTATAGCATTAAATATGTTAGTATTAAACCCATTTGCCACATCAATGCAAATAAGATCGACACCTGCACTTACTAATTTATCAAGTCTTTCAATATAATCATCTACAATGCCAATTGCCCCTCCTACGCATAAAGAACCATTGGAATCAATACAAGCTTTATATTTATTATTTTCATAATGGCGAATATTTTTAAGAGTAATAAGACCTAATAATACCGTGCCATTTACAATGGGTATTTTTTCAATCTTATTAATATGTATTAAATCCTTTGCGATACTCAAAGTATTATCTAGATTTAACTTATGTTGTTTATTTGATGGTTCAGATTGGGATTGGGATTGAGGCTCGGACTCACTTTCTAAAGAATTATTTATTGTAGTTATATTAATTATATCTAAAGTAATAAGATTTTCGCTTCGCGTCATAAAATTTCCGACAATTGTATCTGGTATTTTATATAATTCTTTATAATGTTCCATATATGCAATATCCCTCCGTGTAATAATGCCAATTAAATTATTTGTTTCATAACTATCTACAACACAAAAAGACGATACATTATATAATTCTCTTAATTCTATTATTTTGTCTAAATTTGTATTGGGGGTTATCTTATAGGGTTCTTGAATAATATATTGAAGAAAACGCTTTACTTTAGTAACTTGGGCTACTTGGTCTTCAATACTCATATACCGATGAATAATACCTAGTCCACCAGTTAAAGCCATTTTAATAGCCATTTCAGTTTCGGTTACAGTATCCATAGGACTACTAATTAAAGGGGTTTTAAGAATGAGTTTACGGTTATTAGTAGCAATATTAGTTTCTAGGGAAATAGATTTACGTGTTGAAATACTACTCAACAATGGCTCCATAAGAATATCATCGAAACAATAAGATGTTCCTAATTCGATATTCATTTATGGATAAGAGAAGTGTTTTAGTTTTTTATTTAATAAAGTATGTATATGTATGTATATAAATGTATATATCTGAATGTATAACACAATATATTTTTATATATGAAACGGAAACATAATTATTATAAATTAAAAAACTTAAAAGATATAAATTATATAAAATGCAAAATAAAAAATTATATAAATAATATAAAATATTCTAAAAGCTAGAATAATAGTTATCAATCTGTTCCACACATCGCCCTATGTAATCTTTGGGTTCTAGACTAACATTACATTTTTCTATGATGCTAGATATAACATTATCACTTCCAAATATATTTTTAATAGTATCTAGACTAAATTTATTATCTTCTTCAAATGATTTCATTGGTTTAGTCAATATACTTCTAATCCGTTCATGGATATCTATTCGTTTATAACCCATTTTTACCCCATTTAAAATTAATTCTTCTGTAATAATATTATGCATACTATTGGAAACAGATTTGTCAATTTGTTCCATATTAAATACTAATCCATCAATACATGAAATAGATTCGATTAATATGTGTTCTAGCAACATAAAACATTCGGGATATATAATCCTTTTTACTGCAGAATCATCTAGACTTCTCTCTAACCATTGATTAATATATGTTTGAACCATCACCGTTTCTTGGTTAATTACATATCTAGCTAAGGAACATATTTTTTCACAGGTAATTGGGTTTTTCTTATAGGGCATAGCACTGGAACCCACCTGCTCTGATCCAAATGCTTCAAAAACTTCCCCCTTTCCAGATAATAATCTAATATCGTTCATCATATTATAAATGGATTGGCATATATTACTCATTATCTGGAAAACCATTACATCGTATTTGCGAGAATATGTTTGACCGCAAATAATTAGTTTTTGTGCATCTGTAAAACCATATTTATTTGCCAATTTTGAATTCAACAAATCGCATTTTGAATGGTCTCCATCAAATAATTTCAATATAGTATCTTCCGAACCCACTGTGCCCTTTAGACCCCTAAAAGGCAATTTTGATATTACATTTTGCAAATTTTCTAAATCAATTGCAAATTCGGAATTCCATATTGCAAATCTTTTTCCAATGGTGATTAATTGCGCTTGTTGTAGATGAGTATATGCTAATGTAGGGATTGATTTATACTTAATAGATTTTTGCTTTAAAACTTCGAATAGTTTAGATAATAGTAAATCTATTGTATTTAATGATTGTTTTACTATTATCATATCAACATTATCATTAATGAAATTGCTAGTTGCTCCTAGATGGATGAATGATTTTGCATTGGGGCAAATCTCGCCAAATGCATGAATATGTGCTACAATATCATGTTTTAGTTTAGATTCATATTCTTCAATCTTTTTATAATCAATATTTGATAAATTATAGTGCATTTCTATTATACCTTCATTTAAAATTGATTTAATTCCCATTTCTTTTTGATATGTGGCTAAATCCAACCACAATTGCCTCATTTTTATAATCTTTGAATCGCTAGACCATAATTGCGATGTAACTGGGGCTTTATACCGGGTACCTACTGGAGAAGTGTATGATGAAAATGACATTTTATTTATGTATCTATATATGTATCTATATATGTATCTATATATGTGTGTATGTGTGTTTATAGATACATATATTGTTTTTAAATTAATTTATTTATTTGCATTAAGAATTTGTATCATTATTTATTATATATGTATTTTGAATATTACTGAGTAATTTATATTGGACACCAAAGAAGAATGATACAAAAAATAATTCTGGAGTTAAATGTTGCCAATCCCAACCGTATAAATAATTTGTATGTAACACTGTCACAACTATAGCACAAATAGTTATCTGCATAATATTTTGGATGAATAAGTTTTTAATTTTAAATTTATTTGATAAATATATAACTGTATCATTTACAGTTATACCTAAACCTAAACCTAATATACCCCAAAATATATTCTTTGTTGCCATAATATGAAATTTATCCATAGTTTTATTATTATTTTTACTATTTTTACTTACATTTTCTATTTTAGACATTCTTTACTTCTTATATTTAGAATATATTATTTATTATTTGTATTTTTTATTGTTTGGATTATTTTTCATCATTTATTATATGTATATTTTGAATGATATTATTATTTATTATGGAGAAATTAATAAATTAAAAATATAAATTATTTTAAAATATTCTAAAATATTTTAAAAATATAAATAATTTTTAAATTCTGGTGGCTATGACGCTAAAGCATCATTGCTACCTAGCTTTTAGTTAAGTTTTGGTAAAACTTAAAAACTTAAATTGTATAAGGACTATAAGAAAACACAACTTCATCGACAAAACGCAATTCTTCCAATATAAAATTCTTCATATCATCCAAATTATCAAATGTTTTTAATACTCCATTAGTATATAATTTAAATATACCCAAATCGGCAACAATATCTACCTTATTTATAATACATATATTACAATTATTAATTAGTAATCCTTCTTTTAATGCATCTAGATTCAAATAATTGCATTGGCGGCGGCGTCCAGTAGTAGAACCAAATTCGTGACCATGGTCTCCAATTTGCACCAATTCTTCATCATCAGGTGGTTGAAATTGCATTGCACCTACATAAGTATCATATATTTTTGCAATACCATATACATTACGAAGAGTTTTCAGAGGAAATCCAGTATTCACCGCTCCTGCCAAAGTACAAGTAGAGCTGGTACAATATGGATATGTTCCGCACCAATTAATATCTAGTTCAAATCCTTGTGAACCCTGGAGAAGAACACCTCGAATAGTATTCTTAACAAAATCAGAAGTCCAAAATTTGCGCATATCGACAACCTGAACCCCCATTGCCTCAAATTGGGATACATAATCTTCAACGCGCTTTCCAATACGAAGCATTTTGTTGGCATAAGTGGGTCCAATACCACTAGCAGTACTACCAACTAGATTATTCTGAATATCGTAATTAATATTATCACTAGTAATAATATGACACGCTTTGCTAATAAATATGCGTCCGACAATATCTATTCCATAGGATTTAACATAATCCAATTCCTTTTTAAGTTTTTCAATGTCAATAACGCAATCACTCGATATTAAGTTAAAAACCCCTGGCTTTGCCATACCAATTGGCAACATATGAAGAACCATTTTTTTATAGGTTGGGATATCATTTTCAGGAGTGGTGGAATTATTGTCTGGAGGGTTTTGAATGTAAATTGTGTTACCAGCGTTTGGACCTCCGTTAAATTTTACACACAGATTGTGTCCTATTTTCTTTAGGAGGTCATACGTTATACATGCCTTACCAGAATCTCCTGCCCGCATGTCCAGTACAACATCAGTAAATTCAATATTATTCATTTTTAAATATATATATTTAGTTTAATAATAAAATAAAATTATATTTTTAAGTTGCAATAAAAAACGAATAATAAAAATGTAAAAAATATTAAAAAATAATTAATTTTGTTCTAATGCTGTAATAATTTCCCAATTATCATTATTTAATCGTTCCCAATCATCATAATACATATAAAATGCAGATACTAAAGCTACTGGTAATTTAAGTTTATTTCCTTTTATTTGTCCTATTCTGTAATACTATTAATAATTTCATTTGATAGCTTCAATTCTTTATCCTTTTCTGCTTTGCCCTTTCTCTCCCAAGCTTTTACAACGCCATTATAATATGTTTTAGATAATTTCTCACTATTTCTATCAATAAAATTATGAAATATTACGTCCCATTTTTCTTGCCATGTCATATTCCCAGATTCTACTTTCTCTTTTCCATAATTACCCATTTTCATAATGTATCCAGAACCAGAAATATAGGGTTTCCGCATTGTCATGCCACCATCCGCCCACAGTGTCATACTATAAACATTGCCAATCATTACCCAATCATAACTATCTAGACTAAATTCCATAAACCATTTATAAACATCATCTGGATGGATTCCTACCAGATTCATAAAATTACCCACGACCATCAATCGCAAAATGTGATGAATATATCCATCATTAACAGCCATTTTAATTGCATCATCAACTGGTTTTACCCCCGTTGTACCATTATACCAAGATTCGGAGAGACGTTTAGAATTGCCAAAATGATTACTCTTTCGCATAACCTCTCCAGCATAAACATAAATATATCTCTGATATTCTCGCCATCCTATAACTTGTCTAATAAATCCTTCATAATTAGATATCCCAATCGCCTCCTTATGTTTTTCATAATATTTAGTTATTGTATTTACAACTTGCATAGGAGTTAATAATCCTAGATTCAACATTGGAGAAATAGTTGAATGGAATAAAAAATTGCGATCTTTGCTATCAATACTGTCTTCATATTTGCCAAATTCGGAAAATCTATTCTTACAAAAGTTTTCTAACCATAAAGAGCTAGTTTTATGAGTAATGGGAAAATGAATTGATTCTGGAGTAATGGGTTTTGTTGGATTATGGAATGGTTCTAGATTATTTGGAAACGCTTTTTCTATATATGAAATGGCTTCTAATAAGTAACCTCGCATTACCGAATCACTAGAATCATTTTTTGGAAGAGGGGGAACTTTGGTATCTAGAGGCATCATATTGCGATTTTCAGTATCATAAGTTTTAGATGTTGCCAGAATATTGAGCCTTTCTCGTTGCCATTTGTAGAATGATGCATGATTATAACTTCTATCTCGGGTAGCTTTTGGTCTGGAATTATGATATGTTTCTAGGTCAATAGATTTGCAAAGGAATAAGGGAGAATCAATATATTCTAATTTATTACCGAATAGTTTGGAATATTTAGATTCTAGAAATGTATCAACTGGGTTATACATATAGATATTGGAATGGCTTTTTATCTGGGAGTAACCTTTGGTAGAACATAATGTAGAATAATTAATATTGATAATTTTAATTTTGGCAATGGGATTTTCTAAATAATGTTTTTCCAAATAATTGCAGTAGTAATTTAGCGATGCATGATGATAAATTAATTTGAGTTTATTAAAATTTAATGTATCATTTTTTTTATTACTTCGGTGACCAAAATATACAGGTTCTTCGGTTATATAGATAGTAGTTATTTCATTATGATTATCATTGCCATTTTTTTTACTTATATTTTTCAAAGTATCTTCTAGAATAGAGATATCAAATAAATGGATAGGTAAAATAACAAAACAAGAATTAGTTTTTGAAGACATTGTTATATTTTATTATTTTATTATTATAATATTAATTTATATTAATTATTTTTATTTATCTTATTTATCTTATTTATCTTATTTATCTTATTTATCTTATTTATCTTATTTATCTTATTTATCTTATTTATCTTATTTATCTTATTTATCTTATTTATCTTATTTATCTTATTTATCTTATTCTCCATAAACTGTTTTCATTACACTTTTCATTATTTCAATTTTCAATAATATTTATTGGAAAAAATAGTAAAACTGATAAAAATTGAAAAATATTCGATAATTAAAATTTATAAAAATACAAGAGCTCGCGATTATTTTGTTATCTATTTTTTTAGATTTTACCAAAAATGAATAAGATGATGGCAGTTATGTTTTTGATCTTCGCGGTCATTACTGGGTCCCAGGCTAGTTCACTAGAAAAAAGGGACGTTCAGCACCCCGGTGTTGATTACAGTGGTTACCTATTCAGGGTAAAATTGAGTAAACCTGAATGCATCGCTGCACCAAATACATTTTGGGGCTTATATTGCAGTCATTTAGAATTAGATGGCTTGTATTATGTATGCAAATACATAATCGAAGCTTGCCTGACTAATGTGAAGCCGGAAGTAGTTTCCTCTTATTCCACTTTGTCGACGACTTACACTACGACCTTGGCTGAAGTGGTTACTAACCCTACAAAGACATCATCGACTACATCGGAAACATCGACGACATCGACAACAGAAACATCTACGTCAACGGAAACATCATCGACAACGGAAACATCGTCCTTATCGTCAACGGAAACATCAACGTCAACGGAAACATCGTCCTTATCGTCAACGGAAACATCGTCCTTATCGTCAACGGAAACATCATCGTCAACGGAAACATCATCGACAACGGAAATATCGACTGCATCGACGACATCGACGACATCAACCGAATCGAAGATATTACCGATAACGATATCGGTACTTCCGGAGGATAATGATTTTCTGGCATACCTTTGCCAAACATATGGAGGTATTTGGGAAGAAGTGAGTCGGGCGTATGCAGCTGTTCCAGCAGTGTACAAATGCTATTTTGTTACTTACACACCCCCGGTACTTGTGAAAGACAAGACTAATTATATATCTATTGCTGCATTTACAAGCACCGGTATATTTTCATGTGCACTGATATATATATTATATATTAAAATTCGTGAATATCGTGAATATTCTAAAAACAAAATAGCAACAACTACAAATGCTGGTTCTAATAATCATGTTAAAAAAAACACAGAAGAAAATCCGTATGTTGATTTTTATGTCATGGAAAATTATAATAATTCAGTAGATGAAATTGTTGATAATACTGTCGTCATTCAAATTATTGATGATATCACTGAATCACCACTTTCAATTGTCTAGATATGTCTAGATATGTCTATATATGTGTCTTGAACATTTATTGTTCTATTTTTTTATGAGATAAAATAATATCTATCTAACTAACTTTTAAATTACTCATCCCTCCATTCATAATACCTCCAACCCCGCTAGAACTTTTTATTATTAAAACTAAAATTATAATAGCTACTAGAAGGGTTAATGCAAATATGATAACACTTACAATTAGATAGGGATAAATTTGTTCTAGAATATAATTAATTAATGGTTTTAATATTTTTTCTTTAATTGGTTGTTTAATATCATCTCCATCATTTATTTCAATCACACAACGATTTACCAAGTCACATAATATTTCACGTAAATCCATTTTACAATAGTTATTTGTAATAGTTATTCGTAATAGTGATTTGTATCTAGATATATTATGTTTTTAATTTTTATATTATTTATTTATTCATATTTTTATAATTATTTATTTAGCGATATATTTTATATTTTTTATTCTATATATAGAGTAATAGAGTAATAAAGTAAATATTAATAAGTAGTAAGTAGTAAGTAATAAGTAAATATTATGGTTTCAATTAAAAGAAAAAATAATAAATTAAATAGTATAAATAGAAATAGAAAAAAAACTATATTGAAAAGAAAAAATGATGGTCGAAAATATAGTAAAATACAGAGGGGTGGGGCTGGGTTTTTTTTTAAAAAAAAAACTTTTATTGAAGAAAATTATGATGATATTGTAAAATTATTTGACGAATATATGTCGAATAAAATTTTTGGTAAAAAACCAGTAGCTAGTAATCCAGATATATTAATAGCTGAGACCACAAAAAATTCAGTAGGTAATACTGCAAATTTAATTTTTAGTTATTTAGAATTTTATTTAAACAAAGAAAAAGATGACATAAATCAAAAAAAATATAAAACTCAAAAAAATAAATTTATACTTTTACAAAAATATTTTAAAAAAAAAGAAACATATAAAGCAGACAATGCAGTACTTACATTATCAGATGCACTTCAAGAATTAAAAAATGATAAAAATAAAGAAGAAAGATTAGCGACAGAGAAAGCAGCAGAAAAAACAGAAAAAAAAAAGGATCCAAAAGAAGCAGTAGTAGTCAATCCAATAGTAGTAGCCAAACCACCCGTAGTAGGTGCCGAACAAGTCGCAGTAGCCAATCCCAGTACGTTTTCTAAGTTTAAAAAATTTGTTAAAAAGAAAATTTTCAAAACAGAAGAAGAGAAACCCATTAAACATTTTTGGTATAGAGATTGGCCTGACCATGGAGCACCAGATTTGAATAATGATATTATAAAAAAAAATTTTATAAATTTTGTTGATGTTTTATTATGGGATATACATACAAACCATGGTGGAACGGTTATTCATTGTAGCGCAGGTGTTGGCAGAACAGGTACAATATTTGTAATTCTAAAAATTTGTTTGGATAAAGGTTATAAAAGTTTAACTCAATTATTAGATGATATTGAAACAAAAAAATTATCTATAACAAATAAAGACATTGTAGATGCTATTGAATATGCAAGAAGACATAGAATGTGGCAAGTTCAAACTAAAGAACAGTATGATTTTATAAATGATTTATTTAGTGTTAAAGATATTACTATCATTTTTGATAATATTAAACATAACGTAAATCAATTACAAATTACTACTGTTAAAGCTATTTCAGAACCTTGTAAAAAAAAAAATAGATATAAAAATGTTTTTCCATATGATGCCACGAGAGTTATTATTGAAGATGGTATTGGAGATTGTAAAGATTACATTAATGCAAATTATATGAATACTATAATACCTAAAAATAATACCCCATTAAAATCTCCCAAATTAGAATATACTAAATTCAAGGGTTATGTTATTGCAACTCAAGCTCCATTACCAGATACTATTCCAGATTTTTTAAGAATGTTAAAACAAAATAATATTGTAAGAATTATAATGGTTACAAATTTAGTAGAAGATTCTAAAAATAAATGTCATGATTATACCAGTAAATTACCAGCCAATAAAAAACTCAATAAATTTGGTAATATTGGTTTATGTACAATTCCGAAAGATATTGACGGTACTTCTAAATTAGTATATGCGGAAGATGATGGAACAGGATTTTACATGGATGAAAACAACGAACCAGAAGAAGACGAAGACGAAGCAGAAGCAGATCTTGCAGAATTAGAAGCCGAAGTCTCTGAATTGAAAGTAGAACCTTTAGTAGGTTCAAAACCTGATTTTTTTGAAAAACAAGCAAGTTTAGGTTGCGGAAGACACTCGATAAACAATTTGCTTGGTGGAGAATATTTTATTAAGGGTGATGCAACTGAAGCAGCATATACAAAAGATGAAGCAGTAGCAGCTGGTAAAGAATTAGGGACAGGAATAGCAAAAGCAACATTTGATTTAACTAAATTTTGCAAATATTTAGCAAGTACATCTATAATTAAAGCAGCTATTACTGCAAATAATTATTGTCGTCAAGATGAAAATTATGATATAAATGTATTGCTATTTGCACTAAGATTTTGCGGATTTAATGCAGATATCTTAGATGTTAGTAAATTTAATAATAATACTGCTGAAAAATTACTCGGATATATAATAAATTATGGTGGTGGGCATTGGGTTGCATTAAAATGGAATTCTAGTAAATATGATTATATAGATTCGATGGATCATACAAATGGAAAACATACACAAAAATTATACAATTACATAAAAGATTATACAACTGATCATAATAGAATTCAAGGAAAAGATAAAAATAACAAAGATATAAATTACATTAAAAATGTAATCAGAGTAGAAACAAGAGAAATGCAAATTATTGATATTGAAGGAGAGGCAGGTGCAAGTTCAGATACTAAATTTATTGGACTTACTGATAGACAAAAATTAGTTAAAGATATAACAGACTCATTATCATCTATTAACATAGGCAATGATTTTAATAATATAGTTAATAAAGATTATATATTTTTAACAAAAGAAGAATTAGTAATATTAAATGATATATTACAAGATATAAAAAATGATAATACTCAATCTGTTAAAATAAAAAAAGATTGTTGTTTTGCATTTACAAACCAATCAAAAAAAACATTTAATGATTTTTTAGATTCGTATTTCAATTGTATTGGTGCTATTTCACCCGCCACCTCCACTAAATTACAAATAGGATGGGATTTTGACGGGGTATTGCATTTAGAAGTTACACCTATGATAAGTAATGATGCTTCTAGACATCCATATGATAAATCTAAATCATTTACACCTAATGGACATAATAAACAAGACCATAAATTATTCGATGATTTATTTTCTAAATTTATTAAGAAAACTGAGCAAAATGGAAATGATAATTTTATAATAACTGCTAATCCGAATATTGATATTATACAAAAATATAAATATCCATCATCAGGAGAAATATTTACAAATATATTTAAAGGTGGTATATTTAAATCTGATAATACAAATTCTAAAACAAAACTATTAGCTGATAAAAAAATAGATGTTTTTTTTGATGATACAAATAATAATATTTTAGCGATAAAAACCAATTGGTCGGGTACTACTTTAAGTAGTTTAAAAAAATTATTTAAAGTATTCCCAGAAACTGTTTTTGATGCTTATGACTACAGAACCAATACTAATGAGGCAAAAGGTACATTAAATCCAATTATGGTAGAAGTTCCAAAAGATAAAGATACTGCTAAGCCTAATCAAATTAAAGTAGTAACTTATAATATTAAAAATGATTTAAACGATACTAATAACTTAAAAATTGTTAAAAATATATTAAGAGAATATATGGTAGTTGATAAAGTTGATTTTATATGCCTTCAAGAATTTGCATATTTAAGAGAAAAAAATGATTTAATAGATGCTAAATCTCTAGATGGAACATCAATAGGTAAAAAATTTGATGAATCAAAAAACAGTCATCCTTTGTATTACATAAATTTGATAGAAACTCAAAATCAAATTCATAATACAATTTTAGAAAGATATAAATATGTTTACAATTATCAAGCTCCCGAACATCAATTTACATTTTATAATAGTGATAAATATGAAATTGAAAAAGATGGACTCAATGAATTAATTATAAGAGGTACAACAAGCCTTACTGAGAGACCATTTACATTAATAGTATTTAAAAATAAATCAACACTAAAAAATATAGTATTAATAAATATTCACGCACCTCACAAATTGAAAGCAAATAATGAAAGAATAAATAATACTATTGTAGCTTGGATAAACAATGATAAAGAATATTTAAGTCAAGATTTTAGTAATAATTTTTACTATATTATGAATGGAAAAGTAAAAAATAAAGTAAAAGAATATTTAAAAAAGACACGAATAATATTTGCAGGAGATTTTAATAGAACTGTATATTCAAATGAAAGTAATAAACAATCATATCATTCAAATGATCCAATTAAAAAACATTTAAAACCAAATATAGAAATAGATAATTCTGCATATGGATTTAAACTATTTAAAGGATTATTTGATGATAACAAGGAAAAATCAATAATATTATATAATATTCCACACGAAAATGATACATTTACAAAAAATATAACTTGTCCAAGTTTTATTGATGGTGGATGTACTAAACATATAGATAATGTTCTAGATAGTTTTGGTCTACAAGTTACGTATGAATATAAAGATAAAGAAGTAAAAGGAAGTGATCATGCAGCTGTTTTAGTTACATTATTAGATGCTGATCCAATATATAATATGGTAGAATTAGAAACAAGTATAAATACACTAAAAGGATCCGGTACTCCAATAAGGTCTTCTGGTGCATCTTCTGGCGCATCTTCTGGTGCACCATCTGGCGCACCACCTGTTACTTCTACATATAATAATAAAATATTATTTTGTTATACTTAAATTATTAAATTATTACTATATATATATAAGTAAAATACAAGTATTATTTATAATTATTTTATATTTATAAATAATAAAGTATAAAATGGTTATAACTAAAATAAAGACAAAAATTAAAGATAAAGATAAAGATAAAGATAAATATAAAAATAAAACTATAAAAAATATAAAAAATATAAAAACTATAAATAATATTAATAAATTAAAAGGTGGTTCTGCTGCTGTCCCAGCAGAATTAAAACCAAACGATGATACATTAATTAAATTTTTTTGGTTAAATATAAATGATATAAAAAATTATAAAAGTGATCAAGATATAGGTAAATTTATATTATTTATTGATTTATTAATATACGATATAAGAAAAAATAGTGGCGGTACAGTTAATCACAATAATAATATAGTTGATGTTGAAGTTGAAACTAATTTTACCAAAGATAAATATAAAAATAATATAAATGGATTAATATTTGTAATTCTTAAACTTTGTTTAGAAATAAATAAATATTTATCGCAAATAATATTTGGTGATGTATCAGATGTAGAAATAAATGAAGCTATAATTTATGCAAAATTTCGAAGAGATATAAATATAGATATTGAAATGTATAAATATATATGTTATTTATTTAGAGTAGATGAAGATAAAACTGAAATTGAAAGAGACAAGAAATATCAGGAAAATTATGTAACTCTAGAGGCAGATATAAATATTTTTTATGATAATGATAATATAATTAAAACTAAACCTATAAAAATATATGAAGATTGTAATACAGAAGCTTATAATAAAAATAAATCATCATTACCTTTTGAATTAACAAGAGTTAAAATAGAAGATTCAGATACAAAATGTATAAATTATATAAATGCTAATATTATTAATCAAAAAATAGATTATCTTGATATAACAGTTAATTCAAAATATTCATATTGGATTGATGATAATTATAGTTTATTTAATAATGGTCATTTTATAGAATCAGAGTGCCCTCTTAAAGATACAAAAAAAACTTTTTTAAAAATGATAAATTTAAAAAAGTTTAATGTTAAAAGAATTATAATGATATATGATTATAAGCATTGTTTAACTCTTCTAGATGTAGATTATACAAGTTATTTTGCAGGATGGGGTAATAATGAAATAATTGATGAAAAATATATTTCTGATGGAAAACCCTTCCATGTATTTTTATTTAATAAAAATAGTATAGATATAGATAAAGATATTACATTTTTATTTGATATTACTGATTATGATTATTCTACAAAAAGCTATAATAATTTAGAAATATATAAGGATTATAATAAATTAAATTTAGAAGAAGGTAATGAAGGTGTACAAGATGATAAATCTAAAAAACCTACAGAAGCTGCAGAAATAAAAACAGAAGATAATGAAATAAAACTATTTTTATATTATGATGGTGTTTTAAATTTTAATGTAATACCATTAATTGATAGCATCAATACTAGAAATTCATACTTTTCAGATTCAGATTTTAAAAATAAAGAAAATATATTAGAAAAAAATATATTATTAAATGATAATTTAATTAAATTAATAGCAGAATATAATGAAAACAATGTTAATGCTGATCTTAATAGTACTGATATTGTTAAATTAAATTATATTTTTACCAATAATAAAGATGTTGATTTTAATAAATTAGATGCAAAAATAAAAACGTTAATTGATAAAAATAATTTTTTATTTAATAGAGATATAAGTAGTATTATAAATAGTATTATCAATAATAGTATCAATAATAGTATCAATAATAGTGTTTTATTTGATGTTTCTAATAGTAATATTTTTGATATATTGAAGGCTATAATACAGAAAAGGACAGATAAAATCAAAAAAATATATAAAGTATTTCCAGAATCTATATTCGATTTATATGATTATTATAATTTTAATAAAAAAATATTACAAAAAAAACCTCTCGGAACTTTAAATCCAATAGCTGTAGATATTTCATTGAAAAATGATAATATAAGTATATTAACTTATTTTGTTAAATATATTAATATTAATACAGATCCTAATATATATAAAAAATTGAGTTATGTAAAACAAACATTAAAAAAATATATGGATGTAGAAAATTCAAATTTTATATGTCTTCCAAATTTTTTTTACATAGATAAAAAACAAATTAAAAATAAAGGTAAATCTGATACATACATATTTGATGATAGTGATTCAAATAATATAAATAAGCATCCATTACATAAAATAAATAATGATACAGAAATAAATAAAATATATAATGAAAAAATAACACCAGAAGCATTAGGAAAATATAATTATGTCTATAATTATCAAGATCATGAATACAAAAATAGTTCGCATCAATTTACTTTTTATGATAAAACAAAATATGGTATTGTAGAAGAAAATTCAAAACAATTGATAATTAAAGATAAATTTATTCATAAAAATTATCCTTCACCATTTACTTTAATAGTATTTAAAAAACTAAGTGATGGAACTGGCGGTGATGGTGGTGATGGTGGTTCTGGTGCTTCTGATGAATATTTAGTATTAATAAATGTAATTTTTCCAAATAAAACTAAAGAAACAAATAATGATTTCATAAGTGCTCAAATTAATAGTTTTATAAATAAAGCTGAAAATAACAGTATAAAAGAAAGTATAAAAAAATATTTATTATCAAGTAGAATTTTTGTAAGTGGTAATTTCAATAGAACTATAAAGACTAATAATGTAGAAAAAAAGAAAATAAATAAATCAAAAAAATTATTTAAACCAAAAGAATCCGAAAATGTTTTTTATTCTAATAAACCTGAAGATGGTATTGAAATTGATAATTCTTCATATGGATTAAAATTATTTAAAGGATTGTATGATAGTAATAGTAGTAATAGCGGTGCTAATAATAAAGAAAAATCAATAATAATGTATAATATACCTAATAATGAGTATAATGATTCTACAAATGAATATTTTAGTTCAAGAGAAGATAAAGTGATTCTAGGTAGTAATTACGATAATGTATTAGATAGTTATGGTTTACAATATTCTTATAATTATAATAATTGGCATACATTACCTGAAGGAGAAAAAACTAGTAATAGTCCCGTTTTTGTCACATTTCTAAATGCAAAACCAATATATAATTTTGAAGATATAAATTTAAAAGAATATACAAGATTAAAAAAATCTGAAACAGATACTCCAGATCTAGTTCCAGATCCAGATCCAGATCTAGTTCCAGATCTAGTTCCAGATCTAGTTCCAGATCTAGTTCCAGATATAGATACTCTATCTGGGAAAAAAAAAACAAATCCAAAACCATCACCATCACCACACATAAAACTTAAGATATCATTTTGTTATCAATAATTTTTTATACTATTTTTATACTATTTTTATACTATTTTTATATAGTTTTTTATTTTATTTTATTTTATTTTATTAAATTATATATGTATATATAAACTGTAAAAATGGTAATAACTAAAATTAAAACAAAAACAAAAACAAAAATTAAAAATACAAATAAAACTATAAAAAATATTAATAAATTAAAAGGAGGTGCAGATATTACATATGAAAAGCTTGTAGAAAATTATACGAAATTTAAACAAAATTTTCCTATAAATTTCTCAAATCAAAAAAATTCTGGTAAATTACCTGTTAACTGGCAAATAGATACCTATTTAACTGATCCAAAAAATAAAGATCTTATAACAAGTTGTGCTAATGAGGTAAGACCTATAATAACTAAAAATTTATATGATAAATATAAAAAAACAGGATTATTAATAGATTTTATCAACTTACAAAAAAATAAAGGAAATTCATTATATACAGGATCTACAGGATTGGTAGGTGGTATTGTAATTCCCGCAATGACTCCTGAAAAATTAATTACACGATTACTTAAAGATAGACCACATTATTTTTATCTTAAAGGTGATTCTTGGGGTTATTTTGTTGGTAATGATTCTGAAATAAAAGTTGAAAATCAAGGGTATTCTCACTATAAATTAATTGAATCTGGAAATAAAAATAAAAAAATATTTTTAGATTATGATGAAATTGCTTTATCTTCATTAATTTCAGTTTCTGTTCCTACTATATTTATTAATGATGGTAATAGAGGTAATAGAGGTAATCAAGGCTCTCATGATCCATCTAAGGAATATCATAAAGCAAAATCAATTTATACTGCTTGTATAGGTGCTAGATTTGAAAAATCTAATGTTATGGAATATTCTTATACATTAGTGACAAAAGATCAAAATATAAAAGAAAATGGTTATGGTCTTAATGCTAAAGAAGATGATTTTACTACAGATATTAGAAAATCAAAATTTAATATTTTGAAAATGTGGGCTAATTTTTATGGATATAAAACAAATTTTCCAACTTTTGATGAAATGGAAGCCATGGATAAAGACGGTACGACTACAATAGAACAAAAAATGGGTTTTGAAAAATTAGAAGAAGGAATGTATTTTAGTCCTGTAATATATAAAAAAAGAATTGAAAATACTATTTTTCCATTTTTATATAATGCTGATAGATGTGCAAAAGATGAAGAATATAAGACCAAAACACCTAAAAAGGCATTTTTACGAATAGTTGGTTTAGGCTCTGGTGCTTGGGCTATTTTAGGTTATGGTGATAGAATAGAAACTTTAATAGTTGATGTATTTAGAGAGTTGATACAAAAATATAAATTTGCATATATAAGCTATATAGAATTTATATATTCTGCTTTAGAAAATAAAATAGAAAATTTCGGATCTATACCTTTTGAAATTAAAAAACAGAAAGGTAATCCAGCAGATAAATTACCCAAAGATTACGAAAATGATTTATTAGTAGCTATGTATGCTTGGGATGGTAACTCATATCCTGGAAATGAATTTTGGAATATTGCACTATCTGCTTCTGGTGATCCTGCTGCAGCGTGTTGTTCTATGATATCAATTTTACAAAATCCTGATATAAATCCCGAAAGACTTACGGGCGAAAATACATTTATAGTAGATTGTAAAGTTGCATCAAAAAAAATAACATTTGGGTCACAACAAACAAGAGAATTTGAAACAGAAGAATATGAAACTAGTACTAATAATAATGAAAATGGTTGTAAAGAAAAATATAAGTATAAAATTGCCAAAGATCATAAGAATAAATTAATAAATTATCCAGAAATTGATCATATTGTTCAATATTTAGAACATTCCGATGCAGATCCAGATCATTATTATCAAATAACATCTAAAATTGAAAATACAAAGTGTGAATTTATTATTGAAAATATATCAGATAAATCAAAAAATTCATATAGAGTTAAGCCTGGAGAATTAAGGTTTATAGATAGAGATTTAGAATACTCAGAGTATCCTCCTCTAATAGCCATAAGAATAAAAAACGAAGCCGAAAAAACACTACAATCAGAAGTTCCAAAACCACCCTCAGAAGTTCCAAAACCACCCTCAGGAGAACCAAAACCGCCCTCAGGAAAACCACCACTACCCTCAGGAAAACCACCACCAACACCAACACCAACACCACCGAACGTAAAATATAAGATATTATTTTGTTATCAATAATAAATATACTTATAAATGCGTAAATAATTATAACCCTAAAATATGATTTATTAACAAAGATAAAGAAGAAAAAGTAAAAAGTATTATAATTATAATAATAATCTAATAGATAGATAAATTAAAAAATGTCAAATACAATAATTCAACCTAAACAACCAAAACTTTTGAACTATAAAAATCTTAATATAGAAAAGTATGAATATTTATTACCACATAACACCCAAAATGGTTATTATAAATCAATTTGTAACTATAGAATAAATAAAAATCAGATCCTACCTTTTTATTTTGAAACACCTAAATTGAAAACAACTTCTGGAATAGTTCGAATTGATAACAAATTTTATATGGATTTTGAATTATCTCAGAGTGGCGATATAGGATTATTTAATGATTTTCTTGTTAAAAATGATGATAATAATATATCTGTTTGTCACGAAAATTCTAAAGAATGGTTTAATCAAAAAATGCCATTAAATATAGTAGAAAATTATTATAAATCTCCTATAATTAAAAAATCAAATGGTCAATTACCAGTATTCCGAGTCAGGTTACCTTGTCATAAAGGCAATATTTTAACAGAAATATTTAATGTTAGAAAAGAAAAAGTTCATGATATATCTTGTATTCAAGAAGGCGATTTAATGATAGGAATATTGGAATTTAGTGGTTTAATGTTTATGAGTCAAAATTTTACTCCTTGTTATGAATTACATAAGATTAAATTATTCAAAGATAATGATGCTAGATTGCTAACTAGTGGATATATATTTAGCGATATGAATGAAACTGTTGATTTGAGTAATAAAAATAATATAAAGAGTGATAATATTATGGAAGATCCTTTGGTAAATATGAATGCAAATGCAAATTCAATTTCTCTTGAAAATCAATCTTCACAACAGGTTTTAGAAAATTCTAATCAAAATGTAATAAAATCAAAGGAACAAAACTTGAATGATTTAGATGTAAGTTTATTAAATATAAAAACTGTTAATATTACACCAAAAAAAACTTTATTTGAAATGATTAAAGAAACTACATTAAAAGACTTTATAATTGATGAAAAATTATTTAATAATAATAATAAATTATTTACTAAGAAACAAACAAATATCCAAATTAATAATGTTAATAATGATGTTAATACTACTATACCAGAACCCAAAGTATCTCCAGAACCCAAAGTATCTCTAGAACCCAAAGTATCTCTAGAACCCAAAGTATCTCTAGAACCCAAAGTATCTCTAGAACCCAAAGTATCTCTAGAACCCAAAGTATCTCCAGAACCCAAAGTATCTCCAGAACCCAAAGTATCTCTAGAATCAAAAGTATCTCTAGAATCAAAAGTATCTCCAGAACCCAAAGTATCTCCAAAAGATTCTAAAATTGGAATACTAGATATAGATAATGTTGATTTGGATATAGATTATAATTTAGAATCTCCAGAAACACCTAGTTCTCCAGTTTTAGAAAATAATATAAATTCTAATGATACAGATACTCAAGATTTATTAACTATATTAAATAATTATGATATAAGTGAATTAGAAAGAAATTCTCAAGAAGAGGAAGAAGAGGAGGAAGAAGAGGAAGAAGAACAGGAGGAAGAGGGAGAAGAGGGAGAAGAGGAGGAAGATGAAGAGGAGGAAGAATATGACATAAATTCAGAAACAGATGATATAGATTATGAAACACTTGATGATTTAGAAGTTATGGTTTTTGATGATTAAATTTTATTAGAAGATTACTACATTATTTTATATTTTTCATAAATTTGTATAAAGAAATATATAATTATATAATTATATAATAATAGTAATAATAATAGTAATAAATAATAAATAATAAATAATAAATAATAAATAATAAATAATAAATAATAAAGCATACTAAAAATGGTTTCTGGATATGAATCAAATTTTATTGAATCATTTGCACCTGTAACTACTACTACTAAACCTAACAGAAGAAATACAAATCCTAATAGAATACAAGAAAATGATGATTCAGCTGATATGACAACTAAACCCAATAGAATGAAGAAACAAAATAATAAATCATCTAGTATGCCTAATATGACTAGTATGACTACTATGCCTAATACAACAACTACTAAACCCAATAGAATGAAGAAACAAAATAATAACTCATCTAGTATGCCTAGTATGCCTAGTATGGATGATATTCCTAATACATCAACTACTATTACTAATATGGGGGATATGGATGATATGCCTATGGATGATATGCCTATGGATGATATGCCTATGAATGATATGCCTATGAATAATATGCCTATGAATGATATGCCTATGAATAATATGAATAATATGAATAATATGAATAATATGAATAATACAAAAACTACTAAAGCTAATAGTATGAAAAATCAAAATAATTCATCTGAAATGCCTGAAATGCCTAGAACTACTAAAGCTAATAGTATGAAAAACCAAAATAATTCATCTAAAATTCCTAGAACTACTAAAGCTATTATAATGAAAAAACAAACTAATTCACCATTTAAAGATATAAAAAATAAATTTGAAGATAGTGAAGATAGTGAAGATAGTGAAGAAGAGAATTTAATAGAAGGTTTTAATGGTTCTCAAATAATTGAGGGGCAAAATTTAAAAAATATTTTACTTGCACTTCTAATTTCATTTATAGGTTATGTTGTAGCAATGTCTTCAATTAAAAATTATTTACCTATTGGTGAATATGCACCTCATTTGAAAAAATTTAAGAATTTAATTTATATAGGTATTTACTTTGTTATTATATATATTTGTTTGGAAGTCTTCTAAGGCGAGGGCTTCAGCCCCTCGCGCTCCCTTGTAATTTTCAATAATTTTCAAATTATTTATTTTATTTGTATATAATAATAAAACTTAAAAACTTATAAAATTTAAAAACTTATAAACTTATAAAAAATGCCAACTAAGCTACATAAAAGAAGTAATAAATCTAAAAAAAATGGAAATAAAAAAAATAATACAATAAAAAATAATTTTTCAGATAATAAAACCATGAAAAATATGAGTGGTGGTGGTTTTGGATCATTTTTTCATAATTTATTTTTTCCTCCAGTTTATAGGCAAAATTCTATGATGGACAATTCAATGGGAAATCCAATGGGAAATCCTATGGGAAATCGTATGGGAAATCCTATGGGAAATCCTATGGGAAATCCTATAGGAAATCCAATGGGAAATCCAATGGGAAATCCTATAGGAAATAGTATGGGAAATCCAATGGGAAATCCAATGGGAAATCCAATGGGAAATCCAATGGGAAATCCTATGGGAAATCCTATGGGAAATCCAATGATGAATCCTGTTATGGATCCAATGATGCAACATCAAATGATGGAAAATCAAATTATGATGAGTAATTCTATAAATAATCCTATGATGAATCCTATGATGGGCAATCAAATGATGGGCAATCAAATGATGGGCAATCAAATGATGGATTATGATAATGATAATGATATGTATGGAAATAGAAGTAGAAGTCGAAGACACAGTCGCAGTCACAGACAAGGAATGTATGGAAATGGTAGTAGTAGAGTGTATGGACATAATAATAACCATAATTCATTTGATATGTTTTAGATAATATGAATTATAGCATTCTAAAGTAATTATTTTTAATTTATAATTTATTTTTATTTTTTATCTTATTAGTAAATAGTGTATATTGCAAATAGTAAAGTATCTAGAATATATAAAAAATGTCAAAAAATCAAGAACTTAATTATCAAAATGAATTATCCCCATATACTAATTTTATAGTAAAAGATATAGCCTTAAAAGCCCTCCTTTTTTCAATGGTATTTTATATAATGAATTCAAATTTATTAAATAAACTATTACAGTGTCTAGATAAATATCAATTTATAGAAAAAAATTTCGTCCAAGCAATATTATTTGGATTAGTATTTTATATGATTAGTGTTAACTTATAAAGAAAGGAACCAAGGTTCCTTTCGAACCTCCTTTCTTTTATAGTAAAGATTTTTAATAGCTCCACATAGCCGAGCCCCTCGATCTCCCTTGCTTTGCGTACGGGATTTCCTAAATCCTGTTTTATAATAAAGATTTTTGCAATTCTAGAATATTATTAAATTCTGAGAGGCTTTAGCCTCTCTAGCTTTTGGTGAAGTTTTGGTAAAACTTCAATCTTCTTCAGCATTTGGTGCCAAGCACAACCTAACAAAACCCAACCCCGCAATATCACAATGAATAACAATAGGATAATCATTTCGAATTAAAATCCTAATGGAAGAACTCAAGTTAGCACACTTACTAAATTGAACTAAATGCTTTAATTTAAATACACCTTGAACTATTTCATCGGGACTATTTTGTTCGAATGACATACCATTTGCACTGGGTTTAATTCTAATCTCCTGGGAGGCGCTTTCATTGCAACCCTTAAAGATTAATTGATTTCCTACACAAGTAATCTCAATCTTTTCACTAAATTGGCTAATTTCGCGACAAATCTTTTGGAAACGAGAACTAGACATAACTATAACACTTTTAAATGTAGGAGATGGGATATCTCGCCTTTGTACTGGGATATCAATTAAACTTTGGTAAATTGTATTGTTAATATTTTCTTCTTTATTGTAACGTTCGATACCAAGACGATTTACATTATCTTTCTCAACAAAGATACGTAAAGTATCGCTATTTTCCATATTCTTAATTATTTTAAAAAAATGTTCTAAGTTAATACCTAGAACTAGAGGCTGTTCACATTTGAAATCTTCAAAACTTGATTTATCTAATTTCAAATGGATAAGAACTGTACGTCCAGAATCAATAGAAAGCAACTTAATACCTTCTGAACTACATTCCAAATTGCCTTCAGTAAGTAAATCCTTCAGAAGTTCTGTAAGATACTTAATTGGAGGTGTCTTTGAAGTCCAAAGATGAAAAGAATATTTAGAAAAATCATTTTGGACTTCAGCTGGTGTTTGTTCCGGAGTTGAAGCTGCTACTTGTACTTCTGACATTTTTATTATTTATTATTATTTTTATTTTTATTATTTATTATTTATTATTGATAGTATTGATACTATTGATTTATAATAGATTAATTTTTATATTAGTTTTTATATTAGTTTATTATTTATATTATAATAATTCTAATTTATAAATTAAACCAATGAGTTTTGTTTTAAGTTATATTTTTTATAAATAAATTATTATTTCTAGAATAGTTTCTAGAATAGTTTCTAGAATAGTTTCTAGAATAGTTTCTAGATTAGATTATTTATATTTTTTATATTTTTACTCAGCCTTTAACATATAAATTGTCATATATGAAATTAATGTTAGTAATACAAAACAACCAAATACACCTGTCATAGATTGTGCTCTAATTAATCCAATTAATGCAATAATTAATAGAATAACGAGTGATATTAAAACATTAATACCATCCATAGTAAAATTATATTAATGATATATATCTCTAAATATATGTCTAGATTATTATTAGATTAAATTTAGATTATAATTAGATTATAAATTATAAAGTAAAACTATTTTATTGAAATAAATTAATTTAATGAATTAATTTAATGAATTAAAAAGTACAAAAAATAATTTTATTATTAAGAGGTTTAAAAAAGAATTTAGGAAATCACCTGCGAAAAGCAGCTTTTAAAAAAGGAGGGAGCTCGAGGGAACCTTGGTTCCTTCGTAAACTGGGATCCTTTCGCTCGAGGGAACCTTGGTTCCTTCGTATCCGAACCTTTTATTCTTATCTTTATCAATATTTTGCACGTGTGATTTATAAATTATTTTATCTTCTGCTAAAATAAATGATTTTGGTAAAATCATTTCATCTACATTAATTTCTTCTTTAAACCAAAGTTTAATGATACTGGAGTTCTTTTTAGGACTAATACTAACACCATTTACTTTTGATGTAACACTACCAAGGTCTTGTATAATAAAATGTCCCACAGTATCAATCCACGATTTGTATGAATTTTTTCTGTCAACTTTCCAACTTATACATCCACCTTTGATATTTGTCTCACATTCCCATACAGGTGCGGAGTGTTCAAGCATAATAAAGAACATACCATTTTCAACCATATCTTTTCGAATAAATTTATCTAATATCCAAAACTCTTCTATTGAATTGAATGATAGTAAATTAATATATGATTCTAGACTCCAATCATTATTATCAGGATTATGATAATAAAAATTATAAGTATTACTTAAAGTTGTACAATTAGCTTTTAAATTTTCGCTCATTTTTAATACAACTATAATAATGTAATACAGTGTCTAGTATATATTACAATAATATATATTTTTAAGTTAAATAAATACGTAAAAAATAATTATCTAGAATTATTTATATTATTTTCTCTAGAATTATTTATATTATTTTATCTAGAAATATTTATATTATTTTATCTAGAAATATTTATATTATTTTATCTAGAATATAATATAATTATAATATAATATATAAATTAAAATAAAAATATAAATAATCAAATAATCAAATAATACTCAAATAAAATGCAAATGTTTTTATGTTTAATTATTCTAGTAATATTGGGATGTATGTTTGCCGGGTCCCTTAAAACTCCTCAAAGTCGTCTAACCGTCGTTGTTTCTATCCTAGTAATCATTCTAATTCTTTGTTATATTCAAATGAAGACTAAACGCCGTGGTAAAGAAGGATTTGTAAGTAATAGTTTATCTGGATACTCACCAATAGGTTATGTAATGTCAAATGGTGGAAGTGGTGGTAATGTTGGTATTGACGGTCAAGATAGTAATGTTAACTGTGGCAGATATAATTATGGTGATATTAACAGCCAAATTGGTAATAGTGGTACATATGATGGTATTATGCTTAAAAGTCAAATTGCTACTAATCCCTTAATAAATGATGTTACAATCTTTAATAATGTAGGAGATGGATATGTATTAAAAGATGCAATGAATTCTGAAAATTTTCCAACAATTGACGGACAACCCAATTCCCCCAAAAGTATGTTTGTATTAAAAAATAATGCTGTTTCTTGGGATTGTTGTCCTAGTACTTTTGGTGCTGGTATGAATGGATGTGTATGTCCCTCCAAAGAACAACTTGCTATGTTTGCAGGACGTTCTGGTAATAGAACCACCCCTGTTGAATATCCTGGTATGTAATTTGGTTGGATGTGGGTTAGCTTTATTTGTATTTTGTGATTTGTATAAATGGGAATGGAAATTACTTAAATAATTTATAATTCAATGATTGTAATCTTGTAATATACTCATCAGTAAATACATTTAACATTGGCTCTTTTATTTTTCCAAATATTTCTACAGCTAAATATGCTGATTCATTAAGAGATATTTCTTTTGCTGGTTTAGAATATAAATCATTTAAAAATGCTTTACTCATAAAACTCATAATAGTAGTATTTAATTTTTTTTCTAAAAAATATTTTCGAACATTTTCAGTCTCAATTAATCTTATAAAGAAAGTATATAAATCAAAATCTCTATATAATTTGACACCAGCTGATCGCAAAATTGTAATAGTTGGATCCATTTTTCTAGGTATTAAATTACTAACAAATAGTTTCTCAATTTTTACTCCAGGTTTTTCATAATCTGTATTTTTAATATTATCTGGGTCTATATCACCATATTTTTTAATAATATTATTAACAATACTAGTAAATAACGGTTTAAATAATATAGGTGATATAATTCTATATTTCTTAGGATTAAATTCATCTTCAATTGTAATTGATGATCTATCAAAATCAGCAATTAATACAGCAAACCCTAGATTTTTAACTTTTATTTCTTTACCAAATACATTAAATACAAAGCGACTTGTAGTTTTTTTATCACTTCTTGTAACAAACACATTTTCTGGTTTATAATCACCATGAAAAAATTCTAAAGGAGAAGATTGCAAATGACCTATTATAAGTACTACTTGTAATAGAAAATTAACAATTGCAACATATCTCTTATCTTCATCACTATTAATATTAAATTCATCGTCATGAAATTTATCTAATAATTTCAAAAAAAATTGTCTTCCAGATCCTAAATTGGCTTCTTCCATTAAATTATAACCTTGTTTTTCGCCAGTTACTTTATTTTTTTTACCACCACATACTCCAGAATTTATAATATTAACCGTATTCGTCGGCAATTCGCGATGCACATAAGTATTAATAATAGTTTGTATTGAAAATCCATCCATTTCAATAAACATATATTTATTTGTTTCAGCTCTCATATTAATATAATAAGTTTTCAAACTAATAGTTTTTAAAACTTCTTGTCTTTTATTGCACATAATAGAATGTATTTTTGCTCCACTTTTACCTTGGGAACTATATGTTTTTATATTTCCGCATTCGCAATCATCATGCAATTCTCTATTTGGTTTTTTAAAAAGATTTTCACATACGCATTTTGTTTCTGATTCATTAAATATATATTTATCAAGTTTATTATTATAAATAGTTTTTCCTTTCATTAATTCTTTTTTATTATCAGTAATAAATAATGCAAAAGGATCTTTTTTAACTATTTTGGGTTTGGGTCCCCTTTTAATAACAGTTTGTGTACGTGAAAAAAATTTATTATCATTATATTTAATGGTGAAACTTAAAGAATCATTAGATTCATTAGGATGAGTATTAGTATACTTTTTTTTATCTACTCTACTAGTTAATATATCTGAAGAATTTGTTTTTGTTTTTGTTTTTCTTTTTGATTTTTTTTTTAGTATAGAATTATTTCTAGATGTATTTCTAGATATATTTTTTTTTGTATTAGGCATTTATTATATTATTATTTCTATTATATTATTATTAGAAATAAATAAAAATAAATAAAAATAAATAAGAAATAAATAAATAAAAATAAATAAGAAATAAATAAGAAATAAATAAGAAAATATTTATCTAAATATATATAAAGGATACAAAGGATACAAAGGATACAAAGAATAAAAAGAATAAAAAGACTATAAGTAATATTAAATAATATAATGCCATTTTTAAAATTTACAAAAAGCAATAAAAAATCAGAAACTACTAACTCCAGATCTAAAAAAACATTAATATTTAAATCAAAAAATGAATTAAAAGCAAAATCTTTAAAAAAATCTACGAATGAATCAGGTAATAGTAATAGTAATAGTGATGGTAATAGTAATGGTAATAATAGTAATTATGAAGTAACTAGTAAAAAATTAGAAAAATATATACCATCAACCAATACCAAGCAAGTTAAACCCAAAATATGGGAATTACCTAATAGAAAAAATTTCTTTAATTGGATAATGGATACTTTTCAACAATATGAAACTGGTAATAAGAAAAAGTTTGTGGAAGAAAAACCAATGATTGAAGAACAAAAAACACTAACTAATATCCAAAGATTAACCCGCGATTATTTACAGGGTGAAGGTCCTGTTCGCGGTCTCCTATTATACATCGGATTAGGTCACGGTAAAACTTGTGCCGCTATAACTATTTCTGAAGCTATTCTTACTAAGAAAGAGGTTGTTATATTTAGCAAAGCCAATCTTGAAGATAATTTTAAAAAAGAGATCCGTGAATGTGGTAGCGATTATGTAAAAACATTGAATCATTGGGTTTTTAGTAAATGCCAAACCGATGAAGAAAAAGAATTAGCTAAGAATTTGGGTATTCCACAACTAGCAATTACAGAAAATGGGGGTGCATTTTTCTCCGATTTTACAAAAACTAAATCCAATTATAATACTTTATCTTCGGAACATCGTAAAAAATTAGATAATCAAATTGAACATATTGTAGAAAAAAGATTTAAATTTATACATTTTGATAATCCTAGAAAATGGTCAAAAATAAAAGATAATGAATTTGATGATAAAATAGTAATTGTAGATGAATTTCATAATATAGGGAATACTATGGCTTCAAAAGGAGAAAGTGCCGAAAAATATTATAATCTATTTATGAATGCAAAGAATCCTAAATATATTTTACTTAGCGGAACTCCAATTGTTAATAGTATATATGAAGCAACCAAGATTTTTAATATTCTTAGAGGATATATTCCATTTTTAGAAATTAAATTTAAGAATACATATGATGTATCTGTTGATTATAAAAAAATCAAATATCTATTAAAGAAGAATAAAAATATAGACCAGATTATAATCAGCGAATCCCAAAAAATTATTAATATTACTAAAAACCCGGATAATTTTATTACAAATCCAGATGATAAGGGTATTATTTATAAACCTAGCGAATCGACTGATTTCGAAACTTTTAAAGAAGATATTACAAAAGCAATTCAAAGTCTAGGATATAAAATAGCTGTACGAGAAGATAAAGCCACTGCTTTTGAAACAGATAGAGAACAATTTGAAAAAATATTTTATAATTCAGATTTGAACAAACTTAAGAAAACGGATTTAATTAAAAGAAGGATTGCAGGTCTTACGTCTTATTATGAATTTCCAGATAAAACAAAATATCCTGAATTAATATTACCCATTAATATAGTCCAAGTTCCAATGAGTGCATTGCAATTTGATTCTTATGAAAGATATCGTCATCAAGAAATACAAGATGATAAATTTAATAAGAAGAAACAAGATGAAGATAAACAAATGCAACAATCTAGTTATCGCATTAAAAGCCGTTTGGTTTGCAGTTTTGTTTTCCCACCCGAAATTGGCAGCCCTTATGATTCTAAACTTCTAGAACATAAACTTGCTCTTATTGAAAAACTGGGAGAAAAAATAGAAAATTTTGAAATTACTTCAGAAGAAGCAGAAGACATGGAAAAGAAGGATTTAGATAAAGAAATTAAACAAGGATATGTACAACTTCTAGATAGAGATAAAGCCAAATATTTGGATATTAAAAATGGAAGTCTAGCAAAACATTCTCCTAAATATTTTGCTATGATTAATAATATTCAAAAAGAGAAGGGAAAACAATTGGTCTATAGTTTCTTTAGAAATTTAATTGGTCTCACTACATTTGGATATTCTCTAATCCAAACTGGTGAATGGGCTCAATTTCGCATTAAGAAAACCAATAGTAAAGGTGGCAAGGCTACTAAAAATGATACTGTTTGGGAATTAGATGAGCGTGAAGATGAAAAAGGTAAAAAGAAATTCATTTTCTATACCGGTGTAGAAGATAAAGAAGAAAGGGAAATATTTAGAAATATATATAATTCTATGTGGGATAAATTACCCCAATCTTGTAATAAATTGGTGGAACAACTTAAGGAAATACATCCAAATAATTATTATGGTGAAGTAATAAAAATGATAATGATTACAAAAACTGGAGCGGAAGGGCTTGACCTAAAAGAGGTTAGATATATACATATCCTAGAATCCTACTGGCAGCATGTATTGATAGATCAGATAATTGGGCGTGGAGTTAGAAATGGATCTCATTTAAATTTACCACCTAAGGATAGAACTGTAGAAGTATTTATTTATTTGGCAACAATTACGCCTAATTTGGTCCGTAATATAACTCATATTGATGTACGTAATGATGTTTATAAATATCCTAACCCTATCTTAGCTGATAAAGCATTTAAAGTTGTATCTAGTGATGAATATTTATATCTAATTGCGGAGAAAAAAAGAGTAATTATTACTGAATTTCAAAAACTGATGAAGGAAACTGCATTTGATTGTTCTCTAAATTATAGGGATAATATCCAAAATCCTATTAATAAAGGTCTGGTATGTATGGATTATCATTCTAAAAATAGAGATGAGTATCTATTTACACCTAGTATGGATGATACAGTACAAACTATCAATTTAACACAAGAAAAAGTGGTTGTAGATGAATATGGATCATTTACAAATAATGGTAAAATATATTATTATAATAAAACTCCTAATTCTGAAGGTAAAATGTATATTTATGATGAAAGTATTAAAGGACGTATTAGGTTACCTAAAGCCGTCGGACAAGTTAGAATTAGTAATGGTAAAAAAGAATATTTAATGTATAAAATTTTAAAAGTAGATAAAAAGAAGGATAAGAAAAAGGATAAGACAAAGGATAAGACAAAGGATAAGAAAAAGGATAAGACAAAGGATAAGAAAAAGGATAAGACAAAGGATAAGACAAAGGATAAGACAAAGGATAAGAAAAAGAAGTAGAGAATAAGTAGAAAAGAAGTAGAAAAGAAGTAGAAAAGAAGTAGAAAAGAAGTAAAAAAGAAGTAAAAAAGAAGTAGAGAATAAGTTCTAATAATTACATAAATCCTAATGTTAATATTGATAATATTTGTATAAACAACATATAATTTTCAGAAACTGGAAATAATTCTTTAGCTTCATCTTCAATAGGTTTAATTAAACCAAGTCCTAATCCTATTAACCCTATTGTCGCTAATATGGGTATTGTATACAATATAATTTTTGCCTTTTTTGATTTAATGGTTAATCTTTGATAAAGTACTATACTAGTTAAATATGTATATATAATAAGTGAAATAAATATTATTGTTGCTAAAATATAATGCATATTTTTATTATAATTAGTTGTAACCCATACAATTGTAATTATTAATAGACATACCATTAATATTATAAATAATCTTATATATAAAAATTTATTGGGACCTCGATAATATATTAAATATAATAGTAGTATTAAAAATAATATCATCATACTAGCAATAGCGGATTTATTTCCATATGCGAGAGACTGAGATATTGTAAATATTGATGTATTAATATTTCTAGATAATGCACTTGGCAAATATGCAGCTAGACCAAATGTTAATACCAATATAGAACTAATTATAATAGAAAGGGTTTTTGATTTAAAATCAGGAGGATTCATTATGTATTATGTATTATGTATTATATATTTATTATGTATTACTAATATGTAATATTAAAATATAAAAATATAAAAATAAAAAGTTAAGCAATAAAAAATTATTTAATAAATAATCTAACTAGAACACATTATACATTCAGGTTCTTCTTTTTCTTGGATATTATTATTATTATTATTATTATTATTATTATTTTTATTTTTTACATTTTCTTTGCCATTTTCTTTACTATTTTTATTTGCAGTTCCAGATCCAGATTCAGTATTTCCAGAAATAACACTAGATGATTTTTCCAAATCAACACTGAATTTTTGTGCACTTGTCTTAGCCTGGCTCCGCAAATAATAGATACCAGTTTTCAATATTTTTTATACAAATAAAAAATAAATTTAATCAAAATTTTAATTATATTCCCATAAAAAACCTTTATATATTTTTTTATCTTTTATTGCATTTAATATATATGGATTTGAATAACCATATTTTGTATATATTTCTGTTAAAGAATTAAATATAATTATTTCATTTGTAGATGGATTTATTTGTTTTATTTGTTTAGAACATGGTGATATATTTTTTTTAATTATTTTATCATACTTTTCAATTAATTCTTTAGGACATCTATGATATTCAATAAAATAATTGTCTCCGTGTTTTTCATTATTATCTATATTTTTTCTTATTGTTCTTATATTAATTTTTAATTCTTTTGCAAGTATTGCTTTTGTAGCATATGAATCTAATATTTCTGTTTTTGTAGAATTTAATTTAAGAATAGTATCAATTATATGTTTTTTAGTTTTACATTCTACTGTTGGTAAAATATTAGAAATATTAGGATTATCTCCTTTATTAATATAATTCCATCTAAAATCTTTATAAATTTTATTACCCTTAATTGCATTTTGAATACTGGATTTTTGAAATCCTTTATTTTCTGGACTACGTATAAGATATATCATACTATCATAAATTTTTATTATATTTTTAAAATTATTAGGGTCTATTTTTTGTATTCTTTTTCCATTAGTTTTTCTACTTTTTACATTACCATCATCGTTTTCATTAAGAATAGAATTAATAATAGTAGTATTATTAGTATTATTAGTATTATTATTAATATCATCATTAATAATAGTATTATTAATAATTTCATCAACAGATTCAGTATTGACATCATTATCAATGGATATAATATTACTATTTACATTTTGTTTTTGAATATTTATAAATAAATTAGGTAAATTATTATTTAATATTTCTTTTACAGTATTAATGTATAATTTATTATTCAATACATTATTTATTATATTATATTCTATTTTTTGCTTTTCTAAATCCATTTTTTGTTTTTCTAATAATTGTTGTGGGGTAAAAAAATGTGTTTCAGATAAATATTTTTTAACAATACTTAAAAGTTGTTCATAATTAAATTCTTCTGTCATTAAAAGAATTTCTAAACAGCAATGTCCATTTACTCTACCTTTATATAAATGTTTTTTAATAGTAGAATCTGCTAATATATTTTCTTCAATTTCTTTATAATTATCACATTCAAAAACTTCTAAAAATAAACTATTACCATATTTTTTATTTAATTGAATATGTCTAGTGCTTATTTCTTTTGTCATACCAATTTTTATAAATTTATTTTCTTTAATTTCAGAAATATAAATACATCTTTTACCTTTTGTTTTATCAATCAATGTTTTATGTTTAATTATTTTTAAATCATTTTTATTTTTTTCATCATTTTCTTGTATTTTTGAATCTTTAAGTAATAATTGATTTCTTAATTCTAATGTTTCTTCATTCATAGTTTCATGCAAAACTTCTTCTAGTTTTATATAATAATTATGAATATCATCTGCTTTTTTAGTATCTGCCTTTAAACAAAATTTTTTAAATGTATTAATTGTCATTAAAATTTTTTCTTTATTACTACCTCCACGATTATCTTCATTAAAATTTTGCTCCCCCGATTGGGGGAGCAAAATTTTATAATCTAAATCTAAAATAAAGTATTTATCAAGCAATCTTTTAGCATGATCTTTACGTGAAAATCCAACCCATTTCCAAATATTATCAAATTCAATAATAAAATCATTATTAGAATTATGATTAAGATAACAATAAAAACTTGCAACAAATAATTGTTGTTCTGGATCAGTAAATTTTGATTTAACTTTTGTAATTAAATTACTTTGATAATCTTTAGAAAGGCGAGTAATAGGATTCTTTTCTATTAGTTTTACTATATCTAAAAAATCTGTCATTTTTAGTATATTTATAAATAATATTGTATATTACAATTGTATGTTATGAATACTATATGTTTATATCCAAATATTTTGTAATTATTTGTGTAAATTTTTGTGTAAATTTTTACACTATTTTTTACAAATTAAAATTATAAAAATAAAAATATAAAAATAAAAAGTTAAGCAATAAAAAATTATTTGATAAATAATCTAACTAGAACACATTATACATTCAGGTTCTTCTTTTTCTTGGATATTATTATTATTATTATTTTTATTTTTTACAATTTCTTTGCCATTATCTTTGCCATTATCTTTGCCATTATCTTTGCCATTATCTTTGCCATTTTTGCTTGCATTTCCAGATCCAGATTCAGTATTTCCAGAACCATTTCCAGAACTAACACTAGATGATTTTTCCAAATCAACACTGAATTTTTGTGCACTTGTCTTAGCCTGGCTCCGCAAATAATAGATACCTGTTTTCAAGCCTTTTTTCCACGAATAAAAGTGCATTGCATTGAGAGTTTTATACGTAGGATTCTTAACAAACAAATTCATCGATTGGGTTTGACATACAAATGGAGCCCTATCTGCCGCCAAATCGATAAGCGATTTTTGCTTTAGTTCCCAAACAGTTTTATAACGGTCACGGATTGCTTGTGGGATTTCGGCAATTTCTTGAACGCTACCATCTGCCAATATAATCTTGTCTTTGAGTGCTTGATTCCAGATACCCAATTCTAGCAAATCGGAAATTAAATACTTATTGACAATTACAAAGGTACCTGCCAAAGTTCGCCGAGTATATATATTATTAGTAAAAGGTTCAATACATTCATTCCACCCTAGAATTTGGCTAGTACTTGCCGTTGGCATAAGGGCAATCAGTAACGAATTACGAACCCCATGTTTTAAAATATCGGCTCTCAATGTCTCCCATTCGGGTTTCATCTTTGTACTGGGTTCTACTTCCCACAAGTCAAATTGAAATTTACCTTCACTCAAAGGTGAACCCACGAAGGATGAATATGCACCAGCATATTGATTTGGCAATTTAAGTTCATCATCGATAATGAAATATGTAGTTTTCAATTCTTCTAGACGCTTCTTATCTTCATCGGTTAATTCAATAGGATTTCCAGTAGCAGTATTATTACCCGAACCCAATTTTATAATACGCTTATATTCTTGAACGTACTTCTTTCTTTTACGCGCAATTTCCATACTTGCCTCCAAAGCAGCATAATATAAATTTTCAAATATTTCGCGATTTAAGACACGCGCCTCTTCACTATCAAAAGCTATTTTCATCATAGCAAATACATCGCTTTCCCCCGAAATTCCTATCCCTTCGGGGCGATTACGCCGGTTACTATACTCCGCTTCTTTCACTGGATAAAAATTGTAATCTATAATTTTATTTAAATTTTTAACAATTTGTTTAACTACTTCCCTCATTTTTTCGAAATTGAAAAAATTCATCCCGGTTTCTTTATTTACTTCAACATATTTAGGTAATGCCACACTTGCCAGATTACACACTGCAATTTCATCTCGAGATGTATATTCACATATTTCATGGCAAAGATTACTACATTGAATAGTACCCAAATTCTTCTGATTATTTTTAATATTAACAGCATCCTTAAAACCAATATACGGAGTTCCAGTTTCCATTTGTGCCGTCAATATGGCTTCCCAAATCACACGAGCTTTAATTACCTTAGAAGCTCGCCCTTCCCTTTCATATCGTTCATATAAATCTTCGAATTCTTTGCCATAGACAAGATAAAGTCCAGGACAACTATCTGGGCACATAAGAGACCAATCTGCATCTGCCTCTACCCGCCGCATAAAGAGGTCAGAAATCCATACGGCATAAAATAAATCACGTGCACGTTCTTCTTCAATACCTGAATTTAATTTTAATTTTAAGAAATCTTCAATGTCTGCATGCCAAGTTTCTAGGTAATTTGCAATTGATCCGGCACGTTTACCAGCTTGATTTATAAATCTTGCAGTTTCGTTAAAAACTTTTAACATAGGAATAATACCATTACTATTTCCATTAGTTAATCTAATTTTAGAATTTTTCGCCCTAATTTTATGAAATGCCACCCCAATTCCACCTGCATATTTACTAATTTTAGCACAATCTGATAATGTCTTATAGATTCCATCTACACTATCATCATCAACAGTGAGTAAAAAACAGCTAGATGCTTGTTCTCTTTGAGTCCCCATATTAAATAAAGTAGGTGTTGCATGTGTAAAATAACCTTCTGACATCATTTTGTATGATTTTAATGCTTCTTTAAGGTCGTCTTTATGAATAGATAATGAAACCCGCATCAGAAGATGTTGAGGTCTTTCAATTATTTTCGTATTCTTATTATTATCAACAATGCGCATTAAATATGCCCTTTCTAGTGTTTTAAAACCAAAATAATCATATGTAAAATCTTTTTCATAATCTAGGGTTGTATTAATTTTTTCCTTATTAGTCATGACCATTTTATAAAGTGCTTCATTAATAAGAGGACTATGAGTTCCTAATACATCTTTATTATCCCACAATACTTGAATTACTTCACTATAGCTAGGACTTGTATTTTTATGGTGATTACTAATAATGATACGGGAAGCAAGTTTTCCATAATCGGGATGTATAGTGGTTTTTGCAGCACAGATTTCTGCAGCTAATTCGTCGAGTTTGGATGTTTCTACACCATCAAAAATCTGAGTAATGATTAACTTAGATACTTCAATAGGATTAATTTTTAAATCTTTAGATAATTTTTGGATACGTTTAAGACATTTATCAAATGAAACTTCTTCGCGGTCACCGTTGCGTTTTACTACATACATAGATTCACATATATTTTCATTACTTTCTGATTTATTATGAGATGCCATTTTTTGTGTATTATGTATTTATGTAATTATGTAATTATGTATTTATGTAATATGTATTATTTAATATGTATTATGCAATTATAATTTTATATTTATAAGATAAGATAATATTATTAATAAATTGTTTTTTTAAACTGTAAATAATTATATAATTATATAATAAAATAATACATAAAAACATTTAAAAAGTATAAAAATAATAATGGGAAAGTGTGAAACTGCAACAGCATCATTAGGTATAAAGATTTTACTATCTGACCTCATCTTGCAAATAAATAAAACAAACTTTAATCTAATTAAAAATATGTTATACACTGGAAGTATTGAAGATAGTAATAATTATTATAATGAATCATATAAAAAAATAGTAGGATATGGAGAGGATGATAATGAATTGCCTGAAAAATATTTAGAATTCAAAGAACATTTAATAAAAGAGTTCAAAATCAATGGTTCATATTTCAAATCAAAATTTACTAGTAAAGTAGAACCAGATTTAACAGATGGTTGTTTATTCGAGCAGCATCTATTAGTTCCTGTAAAAAATATTTTATCAACTGAAAGATGGGGATATGATAGATATGGAATAAATAGTATGTCAAAACCAATTGATTTTGATTTATCTGTAAATATCGAAAAATATAAAGAAATTAAAAATTTTAATATTATTTTTATGATTGCACAACACACTGGATAAATTATAATGCATAAGTAATTATTATTTTTTTATTATTCTTTTTCTTTTTCTTTTCTTTTATATCCTGTTTCATCTGCATTTAATTCAAATAATCTATCAATTTGTGCCTTTTGTTCAGGTGTTGCAAGGTTATAATAAGTTTCATACATCATTTTATCTATATAATCTGAATTTAATAATTTTTCTATTTCGATTTGTACCTCTTCTTTTTGTTTTGCATATTTCTGTGCGTTTTCTTCTGGAGATGCTAATTTTACATATTTAACTGGTTCTACAATACTTGGATCTATCTGAATTTCTGGAATTTTTTGGGTAAATTGTTTTTGTTTTTCAGGTAAATCAGATAATAAATTATACTCAGAAATTGAAATAACTGTACCTTCTGGCATTGTTTTAATTTTTTCTAATAATTCAGATCTTTTTTTTTCTTCTTCTTTTTTGTTTTCGTTTTTTGCTTGTTCTTGTGCTTGTATTTCTGCTTCTGATAGTTTTTTTGTAATTGTTATGTTTCCATAGTTATTTTCTATTTTAAAAATTTTTTGTAATTCTTTGTCTGAAATTACTAAACTGTGATATTTTGTTTCCAGTTCTGCACCATCTGGTATTTCTCCTTTTTCAATTTTTTCTAATAATTCTTTTTTCAATGATGCTGTTTCTAATTTTGAACTTTCATTTTCTTTTTTTTTGTAAGTAACATTATTATTGCTGTTATTAAATTTTTCTAATTTTTCTTTATATTCATGATCTAGTAAATTATATTCATCTTCGTATAAATACTTAATATCATTACTATCGTCATTAATATATTTTTTTAATTCTTGTATAGTTCTAGTTTTCCATTTTTTTAAAAACATATTATTTGCAAGATTAGTTGCTAATAACATGGCTCTATATTTTTTATCTAATGTTTTATAATCATTTCTTTCATATTTTTTATCGAGATTATATCCTTCTTTATCAATTAAAATATCTTCAGATTCTAATAATGTTATTTCTTCAAAAGGTTGTGCTTTATCTATATACTGTTCTGGAGTAGTTACTCTAATATAGGCATATTCTTTGATTTTTTCATCTGTAGTATCTTCAAATTCATATATAAATTTAAACTCTTTAGTAAGATTTGGATCTCCTTGTATTAATAAATGATATTCTTTTGGTAAAAAAAAATAAGGTTTAGGATTAGGCTTAGTATTAGGATCAAAATTGTTTTGTAAATTTTTTAATAATAATTCACTTGACTCTTTTAATTGTTTATCCGTTTGTTTTTGTTTTTGTTTTTTATTTTCATTTTCCTGTGTTTGTAAATCTCCTTTTATTTTTTCAATATTTCCACCTACAATATCACTAATTAGTGAATAACCTTGTCTAGTTGTTTCTATTTTTAATTGTTTTACAAGTTTGCTTTTGTCCTGATTTTTTTTAAACAAATTTAATAAATAACCACCACCATTCATTTTATGTATCTTTTTAGTTTGTCGTATCTTTCTATTATTATTCTTTCTACTATTCTTCTTAAATTTATTCTTATTCTTCTTACTCTTATTACTAGATTTCATACTATATTTTTCATTTTTTATTTTTGTTTTCATTTTTATATTTACTAATTACTAATTACTAATTACTAATATAATAAAATAATATAATAAAATAATATAATAAAATAATATAATAAAATAATATAATAAAATAATATAATAAAAAATAGTAAAAATACAAAATTTATTACTACTGACCTACAAATGGTTGTTTGACTTCGGCAACCTCTGCAACCTCGACAACCTCTGCAACCTCTTTCTTATCACTTTCTAGCAATTTCTTAATGTTCAATTTAGTAACTTTTTCACAATAAAATTTTACTCTTTCACTATAAAATAAATCAATCTTATTATTATTTTCCAAATGATTGAAAATATCATAAATATTTAATACAGTAATAATTTTTTCATTTTGCGATACCAAATTAATATATTCACCTTCACATAAATTAACTAAAATAACTAAACCAACAATATTACCACCATATTTTGTAATTTTTTGAATAATATTGTTTAAATGAAAATCATTACCAACAATAGTTTCAATAAGCAAAATACGATCATCAATATTCATCCCACCTTCAATTGATAAATTCTTAATATTATCTTTATCAGTCTTATCATTACCTTCATCTGTAACATATAAAATGCCTTTTTCTAGACTAGTTGCAATATTTGTAGCATAAGGAATTGCACTCATGCTGGTAGCACAAATCTTATCAAATTCAACAGTTGCGGCTTTAATAAAATGTTCCGATATAAGTGTTACATTGTCAAATAGGATAGGATTACTAAGTATTTTAGATAATGAAAGAGTATATGGCTTTTCACCACTAACTATAAATTCCTTAGTTGTTAGAATATTAGTTGAAAGTAAATCATTGTATATTGAAGCTTTAGCCATTTTATGTAATAGAGAGTAAATAGTAGATAAGATAGATGATGATGATGATGGAGATGTAAGTAATATTTTTATTTTATAATATAGATATGTAAAAGATTTTTTAAATTAAGATTTTACACATTTAATAACATTTTAATAAAATTTATTATATTTGTATAATGTAATATACAAATTATTAAAGATTTTATTAAAATTTATTAAATATTATTTATAAAATGCAAAACAAAAAAACCAAATCTATAAATAAAAATAATAAGAGTAATTTATCAAAAAAATCAAAAACAAATAAAATACAGAAAGGTGGTAAAAAAGATATTACAAACACGTCAGTTAAATATACAAAGGGCAATGCACCGTCTGAAAAATTAAATTGTACTAAATGTCATAATACATCATTTATAGTTAAAACCTTAACTATGGGTACAAAAACTAAAGCATTTTTTGATTTGGAAATACTTGATAATCGATTTAAGGTATTTACTTGTAAAAATTGCGGTTTCGTTCAAATATATAGTAATAATATTAAATGTAGCGGTAAAGACTGCGATTAAATATTTTAGTTATATTTTTTATATTTTTATTTATTATAAATTCTATTAATTTTTTTAAATTCTATTAATTTTTTTAAATTCTATTAATTTTTTTAAATTCTATTAATTTTTTTAAATTCTGAGAGGCTTTAGCCTCTCTAGCTTTTAGTGAAGTTTTGGTAAAACTTCAGTAGACGTTAATAGGTTTCATTACCCCAGATGTATCAGGATCGCGAGTTACAATTCTAAAGAGTAAATGTGTTTGCAAATCCATATTAATTACTGAACCAAACGTTGCACCAGTGAAATCAATAGTACTATTATCATAATATCCAGAAACAGTATTACTGATAGAACTATATGCACCGGGAGGACTGATATATAGATTACTTATAAAAGTCTTATTACCACCTGCGGCTGTGTTATCTTCCAAATCCAAATTAACAATAACATGACCTTCTGTCTTTGTAATAAAAGTGTTAAATGCTTGATTATTTACAGCAGAACCACCTGATATTGCAACATTAGTAGCAAAATCTTTAAATAATACACGGTCCCCAACTCTAAATAATCGATTAGAAAATGTTGAACTAGATGTTACTTTAATCATTTTATATGCAGATTGATTTGCATAGGGAAATGCTGCCGAAGGCGTCAATTCTAAACCTGTAATAGTATTTAATGCATTTGTAAAACTAATATTACTAATACTTAATACATCACTTTGGTCATTAATGAGATTTCCTCTTGGGTCAGTAATTGAAATTGTCATTTTATTTAAACTAGCCAAAGGATTATTATAGAATTTTTTCTTTTCGAAATATGCAGGGTTAAATTTCATAAAACCACGATTATATTCACTTGCAAATGCAGTTTTTGGTGTAGAATTAACTATACTATTTGATGTTGAAGTCCCAGCAATATAATCGGTTGAAAGTGTATTTGTAAAAAAAACCTTATCAAATAAAAGAGTTGAAAAAGCCCTATCTGCCCAATTATTTGTACCTCTAAATACACTATCCAATTCATCAATGCGCAAGAGTAAATATGGATATTTCATAATACCTCCATATATACGTGTATCAAATGTATTAATAGTTGTATCCATTGGCATTATTGCACTGACTAACTCTACACTCATAATATTTCTATATAATTGACTAATTGCAGCTCCATCAAAACCCGCACTTTGATTAAATTGTACTTTATAACTATAACGGCTTTCATTACTATTTGACCAAAGACGGTCAACGCTATTTACATTAATATAATGCACTTTTTCAATATATTTGGGTTGAGTATCTCTTTGTAGTTTAATTAAATCTGACTGCATTTTTGCCAAATCGATTTCAGAATCTATATTGGGTCGAGCTTGATTACTATTAACAATGCGTTCTTCAATTCTTTCCATATAATTATCAGCCAACTTATTGCCAAAATTATATAATTCCATAGGATCTACTTGTGTTTGATCAATCTTGGTTTTGGCATCAGTGTTATTTCGATTGAATACAATATTTTGGGTAGTATTTTGGGTATCTAACAAACCTCCCATAGATGATGTAAATTCAGTGGCTTTAGGATATGTTTGTAATGCAGTAATATTTTGCCTTTTTTCGGATTCAGTATATGATTGAACTTGTTGATTTCTTTGACGTTGATAATCTTCTAACATTGACATTGGGTTGGAACCATCCATCCTTTGGAGATTTTCTATATTTTGATAAAGAGGACTGTCCGTATTTTCGGAACTGACTAATGAATCAGTTAAATCTTCATTTAGATTAAAAGAATTAATTGTAAAATCTAAATTATCCTTGTTCTTTTGTGAAGGTGTTTGTAAAGTAGATTTATTGAGAGGCGATTCATCTGCAACGCGCAAAAATTGAGAGTCGTAGCCACCACCACTATTACCGTTACTATTACCGTTACCATTCCTGTCACCTTTCACAAATACCTCATTTTTGACATAATTGCTAGATTTAGTTACAGGAGGTAGATAGTCATTGGGGTTTCCAGAACCAATTGCATTAGTAATTGCATCGCGCTTTGCCATTATTTCTTCATATTTACCTTTAATATCTTCATTTTCTTTCATCATTGTAAAACCTTGGGAATTGGTTGTATTAGATGCATTACTGGCATTACTGGCATTACTGGCAGCTTGACTCAATATAGAATTGCGAATTGTTTGATTAGATTGTTTTTCAGTAGGATTATTTACATTCTTTTCAAATATTTTACTATGAAAAAAAGTAACAGACTTCTCAATAAGTTTTAAATTGACACTTTGTAAATTTCTTTCTTGTGGAGGGCATTTATCATACACCATCTTAGCCATAGATTGGAATGTTTTTTTATAGGATGCATTTGTAGCAATATCTTTATTAGTCCTACGACTAATTTCTTCAGAAACTTGTTTAAAAGTATTATCTAGATTGTTTTGAGAATAATACAGTTTATCGATACTATCACCTGACATAGACATTTTTAGATTTTATATTATGGATATTTATATTATGGATATTTATATTATTTTTAAATATGATATGCTATTATATTAATATAATATAATTTGAATCTATTTAATATTTATTAAGAAGTTATTATTTTTGAAATTTATACCTTTGAAATATATACTTTTGAAATATATACTTTTGAAATATAAAAAATGAAAAATAAATTACTATAAAATATAAATTTATTACAAAATCTCAATAATTATCATTATTATTATAATATTCCTTTCTCTTAGCATGCATATCATCATCTGATATAATATTATTAACAACTTCTTCAAAAGTCTTACCATCTAATAGACTAGTGATAAAATATATACAATATACACCACATTCACTATTTTTATATTGATGACGGGTTTTATTAATTTTTATCTCAATTGGTTTTCCTAATTCTGAGGCTTGTTGTTTCAAACGATCCATCAATACTACTACTTCCGGGCTAGGTTTCATACCATAGCTATCCCAATATCCAATGAAACCACCATTACCATTGCTATTTCCATTGCTATTTCCATTGCTATTTCCATTGACATCACAATACATTGCAACCCAATGACTTCCAGACTGTGTATGTTTATCCAGATTAAATATAACACCAAGTTTTGTATCACCTTTTGCAATTAGATTATTTAATTTTACTTTGCATAATTCATCAACAACACATTGACCGAATCCCAACTTGGTATCAAAATCCATAGGAACGGGACCTACAAATTCAAATTCGGGATATTTAATTTCATATTGATTCATAACGTCTCTAATATCAATTGTATTCAACCATTCAATGGGATTAGTATCCCATTTTTTAGGCATCATTGGTTTAAAATTTTTTAATAATTCTCTAGCAAGAGGACTATCCTTAATAAATTCCTGTTTCATCCAACATATTTCTGTTTTACATTTTTTTGACATCATATTATTAATTTCATTCCAAAGTTGTTTTCCACTAGTATTATCATCAAATATTATCTTTGTATTTGGATTGCTAAAATTCCATTTACTAGCAATTTTCCTTAAAGATTCAATTGTAAAGCAAGATTCATCAATAGCAGATTCTACTATATTAACATTAGATTTTGACATCTTATTACCTTTAGAAAGAGATGTTGGTTTTATAAAAGGGGCACATATAGAATTTTTTTTATTATGTGTTTGATGTGATTGATGTGTTTGATGTGATTGATGTGGCTGATATGATGGTGTAGTATATGATGGTGTAGTATATGATGGTGTAGTATGTATTTTTTTTTTAGTAGATGTATGTGTTTTCTTATATACTTTTCTATTTTTTGTTTTAATATTTGTAGTTTTTTTATTTTGTGGTTTACGATATACTTTTCGAGGTTTCATTTTTATTGTAAATATAGTAATCTAGTAATCTAGTAATCTAGTAATCTAGTAATCTAGTAATCTACATATATATAAGAAATTTAAAATATATAAAACATAAAAAACATAAAAAATAAAAAAATAGATATAAATTAAAAAGTTTTTTGGTATTCTATAATTTCTAAATAAACTCTATGTTTTGACATTTCTGGATCTGCAAACATTTCAAGCAATATATTTTCAACAGAAAAAGAACTATATTGATCTCCCAAATTTTCTTTTAGTGTTTCTCTAATATATTTTTTTAAATCAGTTGATTTCTCAACATATAAATTATCAATCATCTGTTTTAGATCAGACTCTTGCAATTTTTTTTGTTTAGTTTTTTCTAATTCTTGTTCATAATAATATTTAATATAGAAATAAGTAATATCTTTAACTAAATTTGTTAAGTTGCTCATTTTTTATAATAAGTATTTTATAATGTTTAATATATATGATTTCTTTATATTTATAATATAGAACTAGTAATTAATTAATAATTTTTATTTTTAAATTAAATATTTACTAGATATAAAATTTACAATATTTAGAATATTTAGAATATTTACAACATTTACAACATTTACGTTTTTATTATATTTATAATTTAATTATTTCTTATAGAATAAACTATATAAAAATATTAATCATATTACTAACATTAATTAAAAAATATACCATTGTTAAATAATTAAATTATAAATAAAATAAAAAGTATGTTTGATTTTGGTATTAGTTATTGTTATAGAATTTACACTCAAATTAAAAATATATATAAAATAAAAACACATCTAGATATAATTTTCAATGGTTTTAAATTAAATGAGTCAGATATAATACAAAAAAAAAATTTTGAATCTTTAAAACAAATTATATTTTCTTGTGGTAGTCTTTATATAAAATGCTTACAATGGTATATTAGTAAACTAAAATCTAATATTGTAGATAATAAAAATATATATAAAATTAATAATAATGGAAATGAAGATGGAAATGGAAATGAAAATGGAGATGGAAATAAAAATGAAAATGGAGATGGAAATAAATTAGAACATAAATATTTATCAACGTTTATATCTTATTTTGAAGATATATTTGAACAATGTCCATATCATGATATTGAACATACTGAAAATGTATTCACAAATTCAATGTTTGGTTTATCATTAGATAAATATGTAGATATGTCAACATTTCGAAGTATTGCATCTGGGAGTATAGGTCAAGTATATTATGCACGTAGACTTAGAGATGGTCTAGAAATTGCTATTAAAGTTAAACATCCTAATATAGATGAAGACTTAAAAAATCAATATGAATTAGTTAAATTTATTAAAATAATCCAAATGATACCTTATTTAAAAAATCGCTATAATCTGCATTTTAATCTTGATGATTTTTTATTAGATATAAATATGCAATGTGATTTTAACAATGAAGCTAATAATTGTAATACATTTAGAGAAAATTTTAAAGATAGTGAAGATTATATTGTTTTTCCAAAAATAATTTATCAGTCAAATGATTTACTTATTAGTGAATATATAAAAGGTGAATCTTTTGATAGTTTAACTAATATGCAAAAATATAAAACAAGCCTAAGTTTTATATGTTTTTTCTATCAAATGTTACTGGTTGATAATTTTTTACACGGAGATTTACATTGCCAAAATTGGAAGGTTAGAAATTATAAAGATAATATTCAAATTATTGTATATGATTGTGGTATTTGTTTTCAAAATACTAGCATAGAATTAACAAATGATTTGTGGTTTGCATTAGTAGGATATAATATTGATGATATAAAAAAAACAGTTTATAATTTTATAATAGATAATTCAAAAAATTCCATTATAAATAATGATAATTTTCAAAAAGAAATTATGTTTTTTTTTAATTCTGTAATGGAAGAAAGTGTAAGCACATCTATACTTATTAAATCAATTATATCATTTTTCAAATCATATAATCTTACTATAAGTAAATTTTTATTAAATATAAGTATTCTTTTATGTGTTGTTGAAGAGTTTTTTAAAGAACATAATTTTATCAATAAAAATAAAGATAAACAAATAAAAAATGCATCTATGTATGAAATTATAAATGATTCTTATTTAGATATAATTTCATTTTGTGATGTGAAAAAATGTTATCCTAAAGTTAGAGATCTATTTGTTTTGCATATTAAGGATAATTATAAAAATTATAAAGAAAATATTGAAAAAAATAATATTAAAGAAACTGAAAATACAGAAAAGCAATTATTTAGTAGTTTATCTCTTTCTACATTAAAATTTAAAAAACCTGAATAATATGGATTATGGATATATGGATTATGGATTATGGATATATGGATTATGGATTATGGATTATGGATTATTTATTTTTTTATATTTTTAGAAAAAAAAATTGATTTTTATTTTTATTATTTTATGATTACATTAAATAAATATCTATTTATATTTTCGAAATTAGAAAATGACTTTTGAATCTAAATCTAAATATAATTTTGGACTTAAAATTGGTAAAACAGTTGAAACTGAAATCAATAAAAGAGACAATGTACTTATTTCTGGTACTGATGAACTTATTAAATTACCAAAAATTGCCTCTGATTACATGTTATATGATTTTTTGAAGTCAAGAGGTCTTGAAACTCTTGCTCAATTAATAGACAAAAATGAAACTTGCGATCAATCTATAATTAATTCCTGTCCTCCACGGCTTGTTGAATTTATTAGGCAATTCATTGCAGTATTGCAGCAATATATAATACCGGATATTCATAACCAACTTTTCCAATTTACGCGTTTATTGCAATTTTGTGTAGTTGCACCTGAACTAATGAAAAAAAACGGAGAAGGGCTGCATTTTCTTCTACCTTTTACTACTGTTCGCTCATTTTACAAGCATGAAAAAGTTATCGAAATGATGTTCAATGATATTGTTAGATGTGCTTATGGTTTTGATTCTATGAAAACCTATCCCGTGAAAATAATGTTTGGTACAAATGCAAGCGATATTACCGAATTACATAAAGAGTGCTATCAAACTGTAGGTGTACCTCTGCCTTCTAAATAAATTTTGTGTTTGTATATGTGTATATGTGTATATGTATATGTATATGTATATGTATATGTATATGTATATGTATATGTATATGTATATGTATCTTTTATAAATTTTTAATTTTTTTTATAAAAAACATATAAAATTGATTTATTTAATTTAATATTGTTAATTAAATAAAATATTGTTAATTAAATATAATATTGTTAATTAAATATAAATTAAAATGAATACTGAAGACTGTATTAGCAATTTGCCAAATCCAAATACTATAGAATATAGACATTATCATAATAAATGGATTCGATTAACTTCTTTGAAATATTTGCAAATTTTGCCCAATTATCAAAAAATGGGAAATGCAGATTATCTTCTTAAAAAACAAGCGGATGGTACTTGGGAACCATTTTATTGTATGCATATGCTTTTGCGAGATGGTACTTCCGGACCATACATTGAACCTTCAAAATATAGGGAAATACTTCCGTATCTACTAGATTATTTTGGAGCGCGCTTTTGGTCCCCATTATTTCATGTGGAATTATCGCATTTTAGACTTTTGGAAGATTCTAATTTTTATAAAAAAGTTATCCCTTGCCATCAAATGGTAATTACAACTTTGTTGTGTAATAGTTCGATGGAATATCATATCCAATTACCATTGTATATACTCATTGAAATAATGAAGTTCTTTACTCAAGAGTCTTTTAGGCTTGATTCTTATGAACCACCTAGGGAGATTCTAAACACAGGTGATATGTGAGAATTGATGTCAGATTCTGAATATTTATTCTAGATATATTTTTTTATTTATGTATTTTTTTATGTATTTTTTTATGTATTTTTTTATGTATTTTTTTATGTATTTTTTTATGTATTTTTTATTAGTTTATAATTTTTTTTATATATAAATATTTATTATATATACATATTATACATATTTATTATATACATCTTATAAATAGTACAATGACAGACCAAAAAACATACTGTATCCACATATTCCGTCGTGATTATCGTCTAGATGATAATACATCTCTTATTGAAGCCTCTAAAACTCACGATATAGTAATTCCTATTTTCATTTTTAATAAAAAGCAAATTGATAAAAATACCAATATATATAGAAGTGATAATTGTGTCCAATTTCTTTGTGAATCATTATCTGATCTAGATAAACAAATTAAAAGTGCATCTAGTAATAAAAGCCAATTATATATTTATTATAATGATAATGCTAATGCTAATGGAGAAATAACATTTCTAGAGTCAATTATAAACCTCATATTAAAATTAAAAATAAATTTAAAAACCGTTTCTTTTAATATGGATTATACTAAATATAGCAAAGAAAGAGATATTGAAATAGAAAAATTATGCAAATCGCACAAAATAAATTGCCTATCTTTAGATGATATTTGTGTCAATCCTATTGGTACAGTTCTTAATGGTTCTGGAAATCCCTATACTAAATTTACTCCTTTTTGGAGGGCATCTGCAAAAAAAGAGATTAAAAAGCCGGTGATGGGCGGTTCAAAATCAAAATATTTAGATATTCATTCGGAATTAGGTAAAAAACTGCTATCTCCAAATACAAATGCAATTACTGCAATTACTATTGATGATGTAATGAAACCCAATGGCAAATATGGTATTATGGGCTCTGTGATTAATGAAAAAATACCCGAAAGAGGTGGTCGTACTAATGGTTTAGATATATTAAATAAGCTTAAAGAATGGAAAACTTATGGAGAAGATCGCGACCAACTTATTTATAAAACAACTCATTTATCCCCTTTTAATAAATTTGGATGTGTTAGTATTCGCGAAGTATACTGGGCAATGAAAACAAAATTGGGTGGAAAAGTATCAGATGTAGATGATGGTCTCATTAGGCAACTATTCTGGAGAGATTTCTTCTATAATTTATCTCATTTTCATCCAGAGATATATAGCGAAAGTGCATTAAATATTAAATATAGAAAAATAAAATGGGAAGAAACTGTAGAAAGTAAGCGCAATTTTGAAAAATGGTGTAATGGGGAAACGGGTTTTCCGGTGGTGGACGCCTGTATGCGAGAAATAAATGCAACTGGATATATGCATAATAGAGGTCGCCTAATAGTGTCTAATTTTCTTTGCCGCCTCCTACATAATGATTGGAAGAAGGGAGAACGCTATTTTGCAACTAAATTATATGATTACGATCCAGCCCAAAATAATTTTGGATGGCAAGTTAGTGGTTCTAATTCTAGCGGTACAACTTCTAGACCTTTGGAGCAAACAATTATGAATCCGTGGATACAAAGCGCCCAATTTGATAAAAATGGCGATTATATTAAAAAATGGATGCCGGAATTAAAAGATGTAGACGCGCGTGATCTACACAAGTGGAATGAATCATGCGAAAAATATATAGGTACTTCTGGTACTAAGAATAGTTCGGGGGCAATAAAATATATAAAACCTATTATAGATTATAAGATTGAAAAAGAAAAGAATTTGAAAATGTATAGGAAATATTTGTAATAGAAATATTTGTAATCAGTTGGGATTAGGATGATGCTTTACAATTGGTGGTACAATTATTTGATTTGCTACTGTATTGGGCTGCAAATAAATTGATTCCGAAGCCATCATATCAACTGGAAATGGTTTATGATTTCTTAAATCAGGACCTTTATAATTTAGATTAGAAACATAACCTGTGGTATAATTTGTGGGATAACTTGTGGGATAACTTTCTGATATATCAGATACAAATGTAGATATAGTTTGAACGATATTTTCTGATTGAGATAAATTTGACATAGGTGACATAGGTGACATAGCTACTTCTTCTGGCATAACAGAAGATAAATATGGTGAAGGAGGAGGAAGCTCGAGGGAACCATTGGCTCCTTCGGGAGGAGGCGGAGACAAGAGGGAACTATTGGTTCCTTCGGAAAGAGATAATCCATTTTGATTTATACTAGGTTGATTTATACTAGGTTGATTTATACTAGGTTGAATTATACTAGGTTGAATTGTACCGGATTGTGGTACAGGGATTCCTTGATGAGAAGGTGCTGGGACAGGATTAATATTAATAGAATTATGTATGTATCTATTATGTGTATCTAGACCATCACGTCTATGATAATTATCTCGCCTATTATACATATTATATCTTCTATTAGTCCATAAATTATTCCACCATCTGCTAGGTTGAAACCAATAACCATCATAATCATAAGCATAATCAATATCATCATATATAGGATATCTAGAATAATTTATTGGTAAATTTTGTTTTTGTGATTGATGAGTGTGAGATGTAGTTTGTGAATCATTTTTATTTATTTTATTCGACATAACTAATATTGTTAATAAAACAGTAATAATTACTAAACATATTGCAAT
>Ga0214919_10000633_pt1 | contig 59655 bp, 56 predicted proteins | sample LL1503_MetaG_FD_177994 | JGI IMG/M metagenome (GOLD analysis project Ga0214919, IMG submission 177994) | Freshwater microbial communities from Lake Lanier, Atlanta, Georgia, United States - LL-1503 | ecosystem: Environmental > Aquatic > Freshwater > Lake | place: USA: Georgia | collected... | reverse complement strand
CTATCGCCGCAGGTCTATAAATATCACAGGCAACGAGTAATACATTTCGTCCCCCTTTTTTGATGTATTGAGCTAATTTACCTGAGAAAGTTGTTTTACCTGAACCTTGAAGTCCGGCAATTAACACAACGGCAGGATCCCCTTTTAAATTAATATCTTGCTTAACCCCACCCATTAATTGGGTTAACTCCTCATGAACAATTTTAACTAATAATTGGCCTGGCTCAACTGAAATTAATATTTTTTGGCCTAGCGCCTGTTCTTTGATTCGATCGGTAATTTCCTTGGCCACCTTGTAGTTAACGTCGGCATCCATTAATGCGCGCCTAATTTCCTTAACGGTAGCGGCAACGTTTACGTCGGTAATTCGGCCGTTCCCTTTCAGGGTTCGCATGGCCGATGTAATCTTGGAGCTTAAATTCTCAAACATAATGCATTAAATCTTGTAAATGGTCTGCAATTTACGCTTTTTACCTTAAAAAATATTCAAATTATTTGACCTAATTCCGATGAATAAAAAAGAATCCTGTATACCTTTGCAAGATTATTTAGGTTCGTCCTAAAATAAAAAAAAGACCAAACACATTAATACAAAAAATGGAAAAAATTAAAGTTGCCAACCCAGTCGTAGAACTTGATGGAGACGAAATGACTCGCATCATTTGGAAATTTATAAAAGATAAATTGATCTTGCCTTATGTAGATGTTGACATTAAATATTATGATTTAGGTGTTGAATATAGGGATGAGACTAATGACCAAGTAACGATTGAAGCTGCAGAAGCAATAAAAAAATACGGTGTTGGGATTAAATGTGCCACTATCACTCCGGATGAAGCGCGCGTGGTTGAGTTCGATTTAAAGCAAATGTGGAAATCGCCTAATGGAACCATTCGTAATATTTTAGATGGTACCGTTTTTAGGGAGCCAATCGTTTGTTCCAATGTTCCAAGACTAGTGCCTAATTGGACAGCGCCTATTATGATTGGACGTCATGCTTTTGGCGATCAATATCGAGCTACAGACTTTGTAACTAAGGGAAAAGGTAAGTTGACCGTTTCGTTCACCCCTGAAGATGGCGGAGAGCCGCAAACTTTTGAAGTATATAATTTCAAGGGAGACGGTGTGGCATTAACCATGTACAACACAGATGAGTCGATTATTGGATTTGCACATTCATGTTTCAATATGGCTTTAAGCAAAGGATGGCCATTGTATTTGTCTACAAAAAATACGATTTTAAAGAAGTATGATGGTCGATTCAAAGATATCTTTGAGGAGATTTTTCAATCGGATTACAAGGCGAAATTTGATGCTATGGGAATCGTTTATGAGCATCGATTGATTGATGACATGGTGGCATCTGCTTTAAAATGGAATGGAAATTTTGTTTGGGCATGTAAGAATTATGATGGAGATGTTCAGTCGGATACCGTTGCTCAGGGATTTGGATCTTTAGGTTTAATGACTTCTGTTTTGATCACTCCAGATGGTAAAGTAATGGAGGCTGAAGCGGCACACGGGACGGTAACAAGACACTACCGTGATCACCAAGCGGGGAAACCTACATCGACCAACCCCATCGCTTCTATTTTTGCATGGACGAGGGGATTAGAGTTTAGAGGAAAATTAGATAATAATCCTGCTTTGATGAATTTCTGTCAAACATTGGAAAGAGTATGTGTCGAGACTGTTGAATCAGGTAAAATGACCAAAGATTTAGCGGTATGTATTCATGGAAATAAAGTAAATCATGGAGAACATTACCTGTATACAGAGGAATTTTTAGAGGCTTTAGACGCTAATTTGAAAGTAGCTTTAGCTTAAAATTCAACCTATTGTTTACATTAAAAGAGCCGCTTCTGATGATGCGGCTCTTTTTGTTAAACAAAAAAAGTCGCATCAGAAACTCTGATGCGACTTTAATTAAGAATATTGAACTTATTCTGAAACTACAGAAAATGCTACTTTATGCTTTACCTCTTTATGCAAATCCAACGTAGCCGTATAATCTCCCGTTGACTTAACCTCAGAGTCAAATGAAATTTTCTTACGATCAATTTCAAAGCCTTTCTCCTTCAGCATGTCCGAGATTTGAATACTCGTTACTCGACCAAAAATCTTTCCACTATCACCCGTCTTTGCAGCAATAGTTAATGTCATTTCACCAATAGCAGCTGCCAACTCAAAAGCATCCTGACGGATTTTCTCTACTTTGTGCGCAGCTTGTTTGATGTTCTCAGCCACAACCTTACGATTGGATGGTGTTGCCATCATGGCAAAACCCTGTGGAATTAAGTAATTACGACCATATCCAGCCTTAACAGCTACCGTGTCGTTTTTATACCCTAATCCCGCTATATCCGTTTTTAATATAATTTCCATCTTATTTTACAATCAAATGTTTATCAGGTTATCCCTTAGTTTATTTTAAACCATCCGCCACATATGGCATCAAGGCTAAATGACGACATCGCTTAACCGCTTGCGCCACTTTACGTTGAAATTTCAACGAAGTACCAGTAATACGGCGAGGTAAAATTCTACCTTGCTCGTTTACCAACTTTAATAAGTAATCTGGATTTTTATAATCAATGTATTGTATGCCCGATTTCTTAAACCGACAATACTTCTTACGATTACTATTCTTATCTACAGGTTCGTTTACAAGTGTCATCTTATGCTTCTATTTTTTCTGGTTTTCTACCTACTAAACCTTTTCTCTTTTTCTCATTGTACAATACCGCATGCTTATCTAATGCAGTAGTCAAGAAACGAATAACTCGCTCATCACGCTTGTATTCAAGCTCTAATTTGGCGATAAATTGCGGATCCCCTAAAAATTCAAATATCTGGTAAAAGCCAGTGTGCTTGTTTTGAATTGGATAGGCCAACTTACGTAAGCCCCATGCATCTTCATGTACAATCTTTGCACCGCTATCTACCAACAACTGCTTGAATTTCTCAACGGCGTCCTTTGTCTGTTGTTCAGACAAAACGGGAGTTAAAATGAACACCGTCTCATAGTTTTTTAATTCCATAAAATTGTTGTTTAAAAACTGAAAAAATTTGGACTGCAAAAGTAGGAAAAATACTTTACAATTAAAAGCCCTGAATTAAAAAATTGAAATTATCGTACCTCAAACGATCCAAGGCCTATTAAAAAGCCCTCGGCATATAATTCGATTTCATGCCTACCCTCTCGATATGAATTAGGACGCGAATAAATAAACTCGACAGATTGATGATTATTTTCATAATATATACGCTGTTTAGCCGTATATACTAAATCTTTTCCCTTAAACGGAAATGTTCCGGAACCCAATGAGTAATCCGACAAAGTAGCTCCGGTAGGCTCTATAATTCTTAAATAAACTGTTTTAATTTCTTTGGTCGCCAACGAGTTTTCTTGCAAGTGAAAAATCACGCGAATCTTTTCAAGTTTCTTTGCTTTTTGGTTCTGAGCACCAGACTCCTTACCCCGAGTTGAAATAGCGTAGACATTAACTCCCTCAGCACGCAAAGCGGCTGCTACATTTACCTTTTCTGATAACTCCTGATTACGGACCTCTAAAATTCTTGAACGCTCACTCAATTCTTTTTGCTTTACCCCAAAAGTTAAACTTGAATCCCTCAAAGCTTTTTGAACATTTGATAAACCGTCTTGCAAAATCTTAGCCTCTCGACTTAATGAATCATTACGAGCACTCAGCACAAAATTCTCTTTTCGTAATTTTTTTATTTCAAGGTCTTTTTGGCCAATTAACCGCAAATAATAAGCCAGTTTACGCTGAATTTCTATTTGGCCCATCTCAGGATTCTCTGAAATCGCTTTCTGATCCCCTAGAATTTGTTGGCGCGCAGCTTCCAATTCATTCACCCTACCCCCCAATTTTTTTATTTGAATCATCCGAACCTCTAATTGATTCGATATAGAATCCAATCGATTCTTCGCGTCTTTTATAAATGTTTCTTGATTTACGCCAAAACTAAAGAGTTTAGGATATAGCCGTTCTAAAGCTACTAAGCCAATTAATAGAAAAATCAAAAAAATTAAAATCCCAACCGTGCGCTGAAGCTTTATTTCTCTTGAACTTAGTGGACTTGAGGGCATATTTAAATTGAATTTGTCAGCAATTTTCTGACGTATAACAGAATCAAAAATAATAAATTAATTTTACTTTCAAATTATTCTTTTCACAGTTCTTCGTTTATCCTTATTATGTCCATCGCTAATCAAATTTTAAGCATTCAAAATGATTTGGCACATACACACGCAAAACTAATTGCCGTGACAAAAACGAGGTCAATCGACGAATTAAATTCAACTTATGAAGCGGGAATAATCGATTTTGGAGAAAACAGAGTTCAAGAACTTGTAGAAAAACAAGCTATATTACCCAAAGATATTCGTTGGCATCAAATAGGGCACCTACAAACCAATAAGGTTAAATACATCGCGCCATTTGTTCACCTCATTCATACCGTGGACTCATTGAAATTATTAATGGAAATAAACCAACAAGCCATTAAAAACAACCGAATTATTAAATGCCTATTCCAAATGTATATCGCTCAGGAAGAAACAAAATTCGGCTTGCTTTCCAATGAATTGCATGAAATCCTAGAAAATCCCATCTTAGCTGAATTAAAAAATATCCAAATTGTTGGACTCATGGGCATGGCAAGTTTTACCGAAGACAAGAATCAAATAAGTAAAGAGTTTACCTCTTTAGCCCAATTGTTCCAAGAATTAAAAACAAACCAAACAGCCATGCACCTAGGAAATGTAACCTGGCAAGAACTCTCCATGGGAATGTCCAGCGACTATCTATTAGCCGCAGAACAGGGCTCTACTTTAGTCCGAGTAGGGTCTGCTATTTACGGAGCTCGGGGATAATTTTACGTTGGCTATAGAAAACCATCGCCATTTCGATCAAAAAGAAACACAAGGACGCGATAAAAAAATATAGAGAAAGGTCTGATGAAACCTCTGCCCCAAATGGCACATCTTTCATTCTAGCAACCTGAATATTCTGTTTTCCCTTGTAATGCGCCTGAATTTCATCTCTAGAAAATTGTCGCATCTCACTTTCCTTTAGAGGATAATTGATCGCCAAATTCAACATTTTTTTATCTCGAATATTAACCTGCCAAAAGCCCGAAAAATTCCTGTCCAAAAGTTCTGGCCACTCACAAATCCATTGAGTTCCTGTCCACTTTTGCTCGGGTATCCATGATTGTTTCCCCTTATTCAAGGTCACTAAACCTTTTTCCGACGAACTGAATTTATATGTCTTTGGAGCCGAAATTTCAAAGGTATTGGAAAACACGCCCGCTGACCAATGATTCATATTATTATTCAACGCCATTTCTTGGAAAACAGGCAGAAATAATCCGTGCTTGAAAAAGCCATCTGCCTCTTTGGCAATATCTCCTGAGAAAACATACATGGATCCAGCGCCTAATTTAAATTGAGACAAAAAAGGCTTTCCATTTACATATTCAAAAATGGATAACCCGCCATCCCATTGTAGATATGCATTTGAATTAAACATTTCTAAATTTTTCTTAAACGATGATTGTTCAAGAATGGAATTAAAAAAGCGCACATGCTTCATGGGTAAACGGACGGCCGATGCACGATTTGAAGTTTCCAGCTTAAATACATTTCCTTGGCTTGCAAAATTTGAATTAAGCCGATTAATTACTTCATTATTTAATAGGGCAGTCGGCAAAAATACAAGCGTATTTCCCTGTTTAACCCAAGTAGAAATCAACTTTAATGCTTCAGCAGAGAATGAATTTAAATCATTCAAAATCAAAAATCCCTTGATTTTCGAGAGATTTGCCAACAAGCTCTGCTTATTCACTGAGTGGAAATCAAATAGGGAATCATTCAAAAAAACCGTTGAGATATATTTTTCACGAGACATCCCCTCCAACACATAGACATCTTTTGACTCCGGAATTTCTAACAAAAAGGAATACACATTGTCAAATAAAACCTGATCATCTGAAATCAATTTCGCCTTTATTTCCCTTTTATCCGAAAGGCTAATTCCAAAATCAAGCCATTTTGTTTCTCCCTCTTTTAAATTAATCTTCTCCGTTGATATAGGAAAATCATCCAAATAAAGGCTCAACTTCTGATCCTTAGCTGCCATTTTTCCAATATTCTTAATCCGAACTTTTAAATTAAAAGGCCGTCCGCTTTGAATTTGAGAGTTGTTATTTGAAATACTATCTACAACTACATTGGCTGACGGTGGAATTTGGATGGGAACTATGTGAACATCAAAACTCGGAGGGAATTCAGGCCACGAACTCGATCGGGGAAAATCTGAAACCCAAAGGATGTTAGGTCTAGATCCAACATTCTGTTCCGAATTAATTTCTGCGATCCGGTCGACAATTGACTTAGGATTGTCAACTCGATCACTCATTTTTAAACTAGGCCACAAATCGCTAACCTCTTTCCAAGTTTTACTTTCAAAATCAGCATTCTGAAATGAATTTAAGAGTAAAAACACCGGCTTTTTCGATCGAGGCAATTCAGACACCAAGGAGTTAAACGCAGTCCGATTCCCCTCGATGAGTCCCACATGGTTATCCACAAACAAATAAGTTTGAGAGGATTTTTTTTGTAGCAATCCATCCCATTTAGGCTGAGAAAAGGCTAATATCAGTGCCGATAAAGCTAATATTCGAAACAATAATAAAATTAAATCATGTAAGTAGCGAAAGCCCTTTCCCTGAGTTGGAGTACCCTTTAATACTCGAATATCAGAGAAATATAACGTAGATGCGCTATTCTTATGGATAAAATGTAGCCAAATGGGCACCCCAATGCTCAATAGTCCCCATAAAAATACTGGCTGCCCAAAACTAATATTCATAAAAGCTAAAATACAAAAAATCCCAACGAATTAGGTTGGGATTAAAATAATCAATGAACAAAGATTTCTATCTTGAGATCGATATAATTTCAAATTCTAAGGTTCCAGCTGGAGCCGTAATCTGAGCTAAATCACCTACTTGCTTTCCAAGCAATCCCTTACCAAACGGCGAAGACGCTGAAATTTTACCTGTTTTTAAATCCGCTTCCTCTTCAGAAACAATGGTATAAGTAACAAGCATTCCATTTTTCGTATTTTTGATCTGAACAATCGAGTAAATAGACACTTTTGAAATGTCAATAGTAGATTCATCTAACACGCGCGCATTTGCTACAACCTGCTCTAATTTTGAAATTTTTAATTCCAGTAAACCTTGCGCATCTTTTGCCGCATCATATTCAGCATTTTCACTCAAATCCCCCTTATCTCGAGCTTCGGCAATTTGCTTTGCCATATCTTGACGTCCTTGAAATTTCAAAGAATGCAATTCAGCCTTTAACTTTTCAACCGCCTCAGCTGTATAATATTGAAATTGTGCCATCTTACTAATTTATTTAGATTCCTAAAAAACAAAATAGAACGGCTTCCGACCGTTCTACATAATTTATTTGTAGTTTTGTCTCAGATGCCGAACTAGAATAAATGTTTATTTATCAACACGTAATCTTATTTTTTACCCGACAAAGGTAATTAAAAAGCGATATTATCCCAAAACAATTTATTCGAAGACAAATTCCGCCTCTTTCATTTTTAATTTTTAAAATATGCGCATCATATTTTTTGGGACTCCAGATTTCGCAGTAGCAAGCCTCGAAGCATTAGTTCAATCAAAATTTGATGTGGTGGCCGTTGTCACAGCTCCCGATAAACCAGCTGGAAGAGGCCAACAAATTCAAGCATCTCCCGTTAAAATCTACGCTGAAAAAGCAGGATTGCCCATTTTGCAACCAGTAAAACTGAAGGATCCTGAATTTATAGATACCCTAAAAAGTTTACACGCCGATTTACAAATCATTGTGGCCTTTAGAATGCTTCCCGAACAAGTGTGGAATATGCCTCCTTTGGGAACGTTTAACCTGCATGCATCTCTTCTGCCACAATATCGTGGGGCTGCTCCCATTCACTGGGCGATCATTAACGGTGAAAAAGAAACAGGGGTGACTACCTTTTTTCTTCAACATGAAATAGACACAGGAGACCTATTATTCCAAGAGACGGAGGCCATTCATCCGGAAGATACCACAGGAGATCTATACGAAAGACTGATGAAAAAGGGCGCGAATTTAGTCGTCAAAACAACGCAAGCCATTGTAGACCAACAAATTAAACCTCAAGCTCAAAAAGAAAGTCTAGACCTGAAAATTGCTCCAAAACTCACTAGAGAAACAGGCTTAATACACTGGTCAAAAAGCACAGAAGAAATACACAATCTTATTCGGGGCATGAATCCATTTCCCGGTGCACATACGCTTTTCCAAGGAAAAAACTGCAAAATTAGTTCCGTAAGTCCACATCCTGAAACCATCCCTTCCTTAGGTATTGGCGTTTGGGATACCGACCAAAAAACGTATTTGCGAGTTGGTTGCGCTGATGGGTATATCGAAATCCTAGAATGGCAAATGGAAGGAAAAAAGAAAATGAAAATTGAAGACTTCCTTCGCGGATATTCCTTTAATTTTTAGTCGCAAACGAGTAAACACCCAAAGGATAAAAATACCCGGAGTCCCCATTTTTAATATACACCCATCCGGCTTTTTGGTCCACATAAACATAGCCCGTCGACTCACCCTTAAACTTCTCAAACCATTGCGCCGTCAAATCCTTGGGGATCGTGATAGCCTGCTGACAAGCACAAAATTGTTGAGCCCTATTTTTATTCAACTCTACGATTAATTGACGTGTGTCCTCAACCAAATCGACCTGTCCACGAGCTAAAGCACTCGCATAATTTTGCTCATAAATTTCTTTAAATCGAATGTATTCGAAAGTTAATCCAGAAAATTTTCGCACTAAATTAGCCCCGTTAGAGAATGCTTGAATATGACCAACATCCGGGAAACCCACGAAATCACCTCCCCAAAATGCTCCCAAATCTTTTGCCACGCTACCCAAGCGTGCATACCAATTGCTACGACGTAAATAACGTCCACGCCGATATATTCCTACATCCACCGCTAAATTGAAATTATGCAATGAAAGAGCGGTCATGGAACGACCACGATTAAACAAATCCATTTGCTTTGCCAATCCTCTTTCACTTTGAAGAAACTTTAATCGATATCCCCTAGGGTTGAAAACTTTAGCGAGGGAATCCTTTAATCGTTTAAAATTCTCGATTTCATGGGCTAAGGTATTTCCCCAGACCAACAATGGATCATCTGTCATATTGCTCAAGGCAAATAAATTTTCCTTGTTAATTGAAGTAGTGTCAAAGGAATAATTTTGGGATTTAATCCCCGAGGCATTTTGAATGAAAAAGGCTAAATGTGTCGGGATTTGATCTTGACTTTCCACTCGAACTCGTTCGCGAAACATCCATTGCAAATCTTCAAAATTGACTGATTTGACTGATTGCTTCTGGCAATTCAATTGCAATGAATCCGTTTCTTGAACTCCGTAAACGGCAAAACTACAAAAACCTAAAATGAAAAATAAGCAGATTTTAACAGGCATTATTTGACAGGAATCACCAATTGCTCCCCACGTAAGGTCACATCCTCCGACTTATGATTTGCATCCATGATGGATTTTTTAGACACTTTATATTTTTCTGCCACGACTCTTAAAACATCTCCTGGGCCAACCGTATGAATCGCTTTAATTTTGACATTTATCTTACTGCCACCCTTAAACCCATCTGAAATACTAGGGTTCATGGATTTTAATTGGTCCAGCGTAAGTCCAAACCGCTTAGCCACACCATTCAAAGATTCTCCTTTCTCCGCCGCATATGAATAGGCCTTTCCACTAGGCTCAACTAATTTTTCCTCTGGAATTTTCTGCGCCTCGGCTTCTTGCTTTTGTACCTCCAAAGCTAATTCAGCCTTTTGAACAGAATCCTTTCCTTGAGAGCTATCGACGGAAGAAACCGTTGACGTAGAATCTGTGATAATCGAAACCGGAGGCTCCATTAAAACCTCGTCCTCCGCTAACTCTAATTTTTCAGCCTTTGCCAGCTCCTTATTTTCAGGACCCAAAAAATGCTCATACCCTACAAACACTAAACCCACAAGCGTAATTAACAACACAAAAAGCGTAATTAATGGTAAATTTGAACTTGAACTTTCTTTTAAAAAAGGAATTTTCATGAGTAAAATTTATAAATTATCCTGTGTTTTTTGACTCATCACCGCTACTTTTTCTACCAAATCTTTTTTATACAAATCAAGTTTTTCAGACAAGGACTCGTTTGAAATGGCCAACATTTGAACAGCTAAAATTCCAGCATTCTTAGACGCATTAAGCGCTACCGTGGCGACTGGCACTCCATTAGGCATTTGCAATATAGATAAAATTGAATCCCATCCATCGATCGAATTAGACGACTTCACCGGAACACCAATGACTGGCAAAATGGTCGCAGATGCAATCATTCCAGGCAAATGAGCCGCACCACCAGCACCGGCAATAATCACTTGGATTCCTCGCGATCTTGCATCCTGTGCATAGGTCAACATTTTAACCGGGGTACGATGAGCTGAGACAATATCCACTTCAAATGGGATTCCAAACTCCTTACATACATCAATCGCGTCTTGCATCACTGGCAAATCCGAACTGCTACCCATGATAATTCCTACCATATTTATTTACTATTTAACTAATTACACGAATCAAATTTCTAACTTTCTCTGCCTTTTCCTCAATTTCTAATCTTGAATCTCCCAAGATAGTTACATGTCCCATCTTCCTAAATGGCTTAGTAATTTTCTTCCCATATAAGAAAGGATGAACCCCCGGTATAGACAAAATCTCCTGCAATCCTTCATATTTAACCGGTCCCGTATATCCAACTTCGCCCAATAAATTCAACATCCCCGAAAAGCATTTCGAGCTTGTTTTTCCTAAACTAAGTCCAGAAATCGCACGTAAATGCTGTTCATACTGTGAAGTTTCATTGGCCCGAATCGTATGATGCCCAGAATTATGGGGCCTTGGTGCTATTTCATTAATTAAAATTTCTCCTTCGGGGGTTAAAAACATTTCAACCGCCAATACCCCCACCATCCCTAATTTAGCAATTAAATCGATGGCTATTTTCGATGCCTTTGTTTCAATTTCTTTTGAAATATCCGCCGGTGAAACAAGGAATTCCACAAGATTATGGACAGGATGAAACACCATTTCGACCGCTGGGAATGCCGAGATTTCACCTTTCGCATTTCGAGCCACAATCACCGCTAATTCTTTCGAGAAATTAACCGCTTTTTCTAAAAGTCCAGGTTCCTTAAAACCTAAAGAAATATTGGACTCGTTTTGTATCAACTGCACCCCGCGTCCATCATATCCCCCTTTTCCTAATTTATGAAAAGCAGGTAAAAATGAAATGTGATTTTGGATTTCTTCAGCAGAATCAATCAGTATGAAATCAGCCGTGGGGAAACCGTGTTCTTTAAAAAATTGCTTTTGTAAGCGCTTATCTTGAATCATTTTCAAAATATGCGGTTGGGGATACACTAATTTCCCCTCATTTTCCAAGCGCTCCAAGGCATCCACATTTACGTGTTCAATTTCGATACTAATCACATCATATGACTGGCCAAACGAATAAACCGTATTAAAATCTTGAAGGGATCCCTGAACAAATTGCTTAGCCATTAGATGACAGGGGGCCTCCATGTCAGGATCTAAACATGAAATTTCAAAATCCAAATCAATCGCCGCCTGTAAAAGCATGCGACCTAGCTGGCCACCTCCCAATAAACCTATTTTTGGCAATGCTTCAGACATAATTTGAATTAGAATGGGTAAAATTACTGCTTTTGTTTTACCTTTGGAAATTATTTAGTCTTCTAAAAAATATATTTGATTTATACGTTATCAATAAATGACAAAAAGAACTCTAGTACTTATCGGATTTTTAGCTTTAGCAGTAGCCAGCAGATTATTTATTTTAGGAGGAACGAATTGGGTGAATTTCTCACCTATCGCCTCAATGGCATTATTTGCAGGAATCTATTTTAATCAAAAAATTCAAGCTATTTCCTGGACTATTTTAGCTGTTTGGCTATCCAATTTACTCTTAAACAATTTCTTATATACGGAATACTATCCTAGCTTTTCTTTCGGATTTGATGGAGTTCACATGGGTATTTTTGCGCTTATCACCTTATTAGGAAGCAGACTAAATCAGCAAAAAATCACCGCTTTGAATTTTATAAGTACCAATTTAGTTTCGGGAATCGGCTTTTTTCTTTTGTCCAATTTCGCAGTTTGGCTTTCAAGCGATATCACGTATGCCAAATCCATTCAAGGCTTATTAACTTGCTATGCGGCTGGAATTCCATTTCTGAAAAACACGTTAGCAAGTCAATTTATATTTTCGGCCATTTTCTTAGGTTCTTTCGAATACCTAAAAAATCGAATTCCTGCACTGAATTAATTCAAGTTTTTCATCACGATTCCGTCGCGCATGACAAATTTAACTTTGCTCATCGACTGAATTGTTTCTACAGGATTACCTTCTACGGCAATAATATCGGCTGATTTACCCACTTCGATCGTACCCAAATTTTGAGATTGACCTAATAAATCTGCAGCATTTAACGTGGCACTTTGAATAGCTTCCAAAACAGGCATGCCCGCTTCGTGCATCAACTCAAATTCACGTGCATTTTTTCCATGACCAAAAACTCCTGCATCAGTCCCAAAAGCTATTTTAACTCCTGCCTTATAGGCTTTACCAAACGTTGATTGGATAATTGGCCCAATTTCCAAGGCTTTCTTTTTAACCATTTCTGGATAATAATTGGGTATTAAAGCTGAATCCGCTACTGATCGGCCAGCAATGACCGTAGGCACAAAATAAGTTCCCCTCTCTTTCATCAAATTCATCACCTCAGCGGTCATAAACGTTCCATGTTCGATCGAATTAACTCCACCCAAAACGGCTCTTTTCATCCCTTCGGCTCCATGTGCATGTGCCGCAACTTTAAATCCATAATCCTTAGCCGTTTTAACAATCGCGCGAACTTCCTCTTCGGTGAACTGGGCACCCATCCCATCTTTCGCATAACTTAAAACTCCACCCGTCGCCGTAATTTTAATTAAATCAGAACCTTCCTTGTATCGCTGACGAACAGCCTTAGCCGCATCGTCGACCCCGTTCACCACTCCATCTTCGGGACCCAAATCCTTTTTAAATGTTTCATTAATTCCATTGGTATCATCCGCATGACCTCCCGTGGTACCTATCGTAACTCCAGCCGTAAAAATCCGAGGACCTTCCACGAGCCCCTTATTGATGGCGTTGCGTAAACTAATCACGACATGGGTACCTCCTAAATCTCGAACGGTCGTAAATCCCGCCATTAAATTCTTTTTTGCATTGACTAATGCTTGGTACGCGATGTCGCCCGGATTTTTAGTAAATCGATCTAAATAGGCACTTGGATTTGTCTCGCTTTCTAAATGCACGTGCATGTCGATCAAACCCGGCATGACTGTTTTGTTTTTCAAATTAATCACTTGATCCCCTTTAGCCCCATCCTGATAGCCAGGCACCACAGCACTGACTTTTTTGCCTTCGACAATGATGGACATATTCGTCAATACTTGTAATGACTTCACGTCAATTAATTTTCCGCAGTGAATGATGGTCTTTTGTGAAAAAGCCAACAATGGACTTAAGATTAAGATTAATAGAATTCTTTTCATCGTGTTTATTTTTTAAGTAATCAAAATTGCTTGCACTAATGAACTTGGGGGAAATTATGCCGACTTTAAAATCTTATTTAAGTGATCCCAGAAACTAGGATACGATTTAGCAACCACTCCAGGTTCATGAATAATTAATTCACATAAAAGCCCAACGGGCGCAAAGGCCATGGCCATTCGATGATCATCGTAGGTTTCAATTTCCGGACATGTATCTCGGCCCGCAAAATCACCCGATAATTGGTACAAATGATTTTTTTCAAGCTCCACTAATTGGCTCCCTAATTTAGCCAACTCATTCTGCAAAGCCAATACCCGATCAGTCTCCTTAACTTTTAAAGACTCTATTCCGGTCAAGTTAAACGTGATGTTTTTAGCTGCTGCTACTACGCAAATTGTTTGGGCTAAATCTGGGCAATCTGTAAAGTCCCAGGCAGTCGACTCCTTTGAGGGACATTTGGTTAATAAATAACCGCGACCTGTAAATGTGCTTTTTACGCCCAAAAGCTCCATGATCGACTTGATTTCGGAATCCCCTTGCAATGAATTTTCTTTCAGCCCTAATAGTTCCAATGAAGTATCCTCAAAAGGAGAAATGGCCACCATGGAATACCAATAACTTGCTCCCGACCAATCAGATTCTACCGCAAAAGGAATTGATTTATAGGACTGATGCGCGATATCAATCTCCCCATTTTCCCAATCTACCTTAGCCTCAATGCCAAAATGCTTCATTTGCGCTAAGGTCATTTCGATATAGGGTTTAGAACCTAGTGCCCCAGTTATTTTTATGTGAAGTCCTTCGGGCAATAAAGGGGCCAACATCAATATCGCTGAAATAAATTGAGAACTCACGTCCCCGCGCATGGAAAGGGAACGATTCCCAGCATAGGTAAATCCACCCAAAAGCAATGGAGGATACCCTTCTTTGTTTTCATATTCAATGTCTGCACCCAAAGTCTTTAAGGCATCCACTAAAATACCGATAGGGCGCTCACACATACGCGGTGTACCCTTCATTCGCTTTTTCTGACCTGTTATCGCATAATAAGCAGTCAAAAAACGCATGGTGGTACCAGCATCCAACACATCTGCGACTTCGTGGTCCTTCTGAGATAACAAGCGAATCATGGTTTGTGTATCTCGAGCCTCCGCCAAATTAGACAAGTTGCTTAGTTCTCCCCCAGCTAACGCATTCAGAATTAACGATCGATTACTTTCTGATTTTGACGCAGGAAGGGGAATGATCTCTTGAAAAGAATGTTCAATAGGGAAAAGACGAATTTGATCCAAAATAGAATACGTGATTAACGCAATTTTAATGTTACTAATGATACAACGGCTAAAATAATTCCGACAATCAAGAATCGGATAACAATTTTAGACTCATGGTAATTTTTCTTTTGAAAATGATGATGCAATGGTGACATGAGAAAAACCCGCCTACCTTCTCCATATTTCCGTTTGGTATATTTAAAATAGCCCACCTGAATAATGACGGATAAGTTTTCAATGAGGAATATTCCGCATAGCACTGGAATCAGCATTTCTTTTCGAATTACGATAGCCAATGTCGCAATCACACCGCCCAACATCAAGCTACCTGTATCGCCCATAAATACCTGAGCAGGATATGTATTATACCATAAAAATCCAATGCAAGCGCCGACAAAAGCCGCGCAAAAAATCGCTAATTCCCCTGAATTGGGAATAAACATCACATTTAAATATTGAGAAAAGACCTTGTTCCCAGACACATAAGCTAATATCGCTAAGGTTAGTCCTATAATTACCGAAGTCCCAGCGGCTAAACCATCCAATCCATCCGTAATGTTAGCCCCATTTGAAACTGCAGTAATGATAAAAATCACAACCAACACATACACAACCCAAACATAATGGTCTGGAATAAAGCTTGGCAATAACATATTATAATCAAACTGATTATTTTTCAAAAACGGAACCGTTGTCATTAAAGATTTAGAATCTGTGTAGGTCTGAACTTGTGTCCCATCTGCCAGCATCGTTAATTTTGAAAAGACCCTTACTTTAATGTGCTCGTTATAATACATCGTTAAGCCCACTATTAAGCCTAAACCTATCTGACCCACAATCTTAAATTTACCTGAAAGTCCTTCTTTATTTTTTTTGAAAACTTTTATATAATCGTCTAAAAAGCCGACTGCCCCTAACCAAACGGCCGAAAGCAATAACAAGACAATATATACATTGGTTATTTTGGCAAATAAAACGGTGGGGATAATTAACGAAAGTAAAATGATGAAACCGCCCATGGTCGGGGTTCCTTTTTTCTGCATCTGACCTTCTAAACCAAGATCGCGAATTTCCTCTCCGATTTGTAATCTTTGTAATCGGTAGATGACAGATTTACCCCAAATCGCAGCGATTCCTAGGGATGTAATGGTGGCCGCAAATGCCCGAAAAGTAATGTATTGAAATACCCCAGCTCCAGGAACGTTTAGTGTTTTGTCTAAGTATTCAAAAAGGTAATAAAACATCCCTTAGCTAATTTTAGGTTGAAAAAAACTAAAAACAAAGTTGCAAAATTTTGATTGCTTGTACAAATTAGCTCTCAAAAGCGAGGGCCAACACTAATTTATCGTCAAAATCGTGCTTCACCCCTTTAATATCTTGATAGGTTTCATGGCCTTTCCCTGCGACTAAAATAACATCTCCCGCTTTGGCAATTTCCCTGACGGCTGTCATAATGGCCAATTTCCGATCACCTATTCGAGTAACTTTAAAAGCCATTTCTTTGGGAACTCCCGCTTCCATTTGATCTAAAATATCTTCCGGATCTTCAAACCTAGGATTATCTGATGTCAATATAACCTCATCGCTATAATGCGCTGCTAATTCAGCCATAATAGGCCTCTTCCCCGCGTCCCGATTTCCACCACAACCGACCACGGTAATAATTTTTTGAGACTTATTTCGAATGGCTTGTATGGTTTTAAGTACATTTTCTAAGGCATCTGGCGTATGTGCATAGTCAACGATTCCCATTTTATGATTGGGTCCCGCTAATTGGTCAAACCTTCCTGTAGCCGTTTTTAATGCAGACATTTGCACTAAAACCTCTTCCTTATCCTCGCCTAATAAAATGGCTGTGGAGTAGATAGCTAATAAATTATACGCATTAAATGTGCCGATCAATTGGGCATGAATCGCTTGGCCGTCAAATTCTACTTGCAAACCTCCCACTCTATTACTAATTATTTTCGCCTTAAAATCAGATGAATTTAAAATACCATAGCTGTATTTTTTTGCCTTCGTATTTTGAAGCATAATTTGGCCTCGCTTATCGTCTTGATTCGTCAATGCAAAAGCTGTATCCGGTAACGCATCAAAGAATCCTTTTTTTGCTTTAATGTATTCGTCAAAGGTTTCGTGAAAATCCAAATGGTCACGGGTGATATTGGAAAAAATAGCTCCTTTAAATTGCAAACCATGAATTCTTTTTTGGACCACCGAATGGGAACTCACTTCCATAAAAACATAGGAACAACCATTAGCTAGCATTTCGGCCAACAACTTATTTAAGTTTAAGGCATCTGGCGTGGTGTGTGTCGCCGGAATCACCCGATCCTGAATCATATTCTGAACCGTGGAGATCAAGCCACAACGATGCCCAAGCTTTTTAAATAATTCAAATAAGAGTGTTACGCTAGTGGTTTTTCCATTAGTCCCCGTAATCCCAATGAGGTTCAATTTGGAAGAAGGGTGATCATAAAAAGCGCAGGAAACTTCTGCTAATGCGGCATTTGAATCGCCAACTTGAATACATGTCACGTCATTAGGTACATCCGCAGGAATATCTTGCACCAACCAAGCCTTACAACCCTGTGCGTAGACCTGAGACAAAAACTGATGTCCATCTACTTGCGTACCTGGAATGGCAAAAAATAAAGAACCGATTTTTGCTTGTCTTGAATCAAAACATAAAGCATCTATTTCTTGATCCTTACCTATTGTAGATAAAATGCTAAGCTCCTTAATCAACGAAAATAATGAACCCATTTTACTTTAATTGGATATTCAATAATAGATTTTTTCTACTGGGTGTTCCTGGCGCAATTGACTGAGAAACAACGGCTCCCATCCCATTCGCTCTTACTTTTAATCCCCTATTTTCCAAGGCAAATAGCGCATCTCGCAAGTTCATCCCAACAACATTTGGGACCGTTTTAGCAGGAAAAGAAATGGGTGAATTTTGTACTATTTTTTTGTCTTGACTAAATAATATCCAGCGCCCGTCTTCTTCTACTTTGGGCAAATTGAAATTTGAAAAAAGTATTTTTTGATCCAAGGGATGAATCGTATGAGAAAGTTGGGCATTATTTAATGAGTCGGGCAAGGTTCCGGACAGGGTTCTTTGCAATTTCATATCACGAGAATAAATGTGATTTGAAATATCCAAGAAAACCGGAGCGGTAACTTGGCGTGCGTAGGTACCTTCAGAACCTCCTTCGGGCTTATCCATGGCAACTAAAACCGTATATTTAGGTTTTGCCACAGGAAAATATCCGATGAAAGACACGTAATAAGTTCCTTTGACATAATGCCCGTTGACTAATCGTTGCGCCGTACCCGTTTTCCCTGCAATTCCATAAGGGGTTCCATTTAAGTTATTGCCCGTTCCTCTTAAAACAACTCCCTCTAACATCGTTTTAATTTTCTTTAAAGTCTCTGGCGAACACAGAGGCTCCTTATCCTTCTTTTGAGTTTCGGTGTAATCCTTAACAACCTTATTACCAACCGTTGCATTTTTTACGATAATCGGCTGAATCCAATACCCATTGTTGGCAATCGCATTGTAAAATGAAATCATATGCATAGGGGAAGTATTCGACGAATAACCCACCGAAGACCACATGTATTGCAGAGCATCCCATTTAGCAGGGACGGGAAATTTAGGTGTTGTATAACGTGGAGTAATCTGAAAATTAAGCGGATCGATCAAATGAAACTTTTTCAAGTAATCATAAAATTTCCCTTGCTTTGAACCAAATACCCGTTGCATTAACTTGATCGTACCAATATTCGATGAATGCTCGATGACCCCTTGAACAGAAATTGTTCCATAGTCATGTGAATCAGTCATGGTCTTATTGAAAATAGTATACTTACCGCCTGTCGTGACCATATCGGTCAGCGGCATATTAGATTCCTCAAGCATCGCCATCATGGAAGGCAACTTAAATACTGAGCCTGGATCGTTTTCAGAAACATCAATGGCATAATTAGCAAACTCAGAATAACCCGTGGGCGAACTTGCCTCCTTAGTTAAATTAGAAATTGCCTTAATTTCACCTGTCGCAGTTTCCATGACAATAGCGGTTGCATAGTTTCCTTTAAAGGTGGCTAAGGCTTTCATCAATGCCAATTCCACAATGTCTTGGATGTCCACGTCTATCGTCGTTTGCAAATCATAACCAGGCGTAGGAATTAACTCCGTTCCATTTTCCATGGGACGCCAAGTGTTTTTATCCATTTTCTGAAACAGCCCTTTACCAGGAGTCCCACTTAATTCTTTTTCGAAAGCTCCCTCAAGGCCTACTGCCAATTTATCTTTGAGGTATCCAATCGTCCGATAAGCCATTTGGCCGAAAGGGGCATATCGTACATTCACTTTATCAAAAACGACACCCGTCTTAGTCGCATTTCTTTTGCCTTCCTTAAAAAGTGGAAAATTCAAAACAGCTTTTCTTTCTTGAAAATCCAACAAACGATTGTTCAATAAGATATACGTTTTATTGCTATTTTTAGCCAGTAAAATTTTGTTGTAATATTCATCAGAGGACCTGTCTTTAAATAAGAGGGCCAGCTGATCGCAAAGCGCATGAATATGTGTTGAAAAAAGTTTTTCAGATGCAGGCGAAAAGTTGAAGACGGATGGGTCCATCCCTAATCGATATTTAGGCAAAGAAGTTGCTAATAAACTACCGTCATCTGAATAAATATTTCCCCTACTCGCCTCCACACTTCTTTCTTTGATATAGGTAGCTGCCGCCTCAGATCTCAATTCTTCTCCTTGAAGAAAGACTAATCTGTATAAATTGAAAATCAATACTAAAAACATGAGCAATACCACCATGAAGAAAATATAAAATCTTCTAGTAATAATTGCACGAATATTTAAACGCTTATCAGCTGCCATTTTAATCGAAATTTTACTCCTTTTTCCCTTCTTCTACAATTTTATAAGGGGGCGTTAAACTCACCTCTAATTTATATTTTTTCATTGCTTCCGCTAAATAACTTTGCTTCCCCTTTTTCATAAACTCGGCTTTTTGAGTGGTGTAATCAGCCCTTAATTCTTCTAATTCGGCCTTATTTTTAACGATTTGGTGGATTTTACCATCAGCCAACATGGAGTAATAAATATAAATCAAAATGAGGAACGCAATGAAAACAATTTTTTTGATCCATTCCACAGGCAACTCTCCTCCCGTTAAATGGTCGATGTCGAACAACATTTCTAAAGGATCTTCCTTTAGATTTGGTTTTTTAGCAGAAGATTCGTTTTTGGGTACTGAGGTAGCCATTTTATAGTTTTAAAGCAATGCGCAATTTCGCACTTCTTGATCTAGGATTTTCTTTTAATTCTATTTCAGAAGCAGTGATAGGTTTCCGAGTTACCGAATGCAAGGGTTTATGAACAACACCAAACAAATCTTTATCCTCTTTGCCTAAGCAATCCCCCGTTTTAATATAATTTTTTACCAATCGGTCCTCTAATGAATGAAAAGAAATAACCACTAATCTTCCGTTTTCATTGAGCACATTAGGCACTTGGGCTAAAAATTCTTCAATAACAGCAAGTTCTTGATTTACTTCAATTCTAATCGCCTGAAAAACCTGGGCGAAATACTTGAATTCCCGTGACCTTGGAGCTAATTTAAAAAGAATTTCTTTAAATTCCGAAGTCGTTTCCAAGGGTTTTTGCGTCCTCGCTTGAATGATGGCGAGAGCTAATGTTTTCGCATTTTTTACCTCCCCATACATACCTAAAATTTTCTGCAATTGCTCTGCTGAATAGGTGTTCAAAACTGATTTAGCATCTAAAGAAGCAGAAGGCCCCATGCGCATATCTAAAGGCCCATCGAAGCGAGTGGAAAATCCGCGTTCAGGAGCATCTAATTGGTAGGAGGACACACCAAAATCCGCTAAGATTCCATCTACTTTTTTGATTCCTTCTAAACGCAAATACTTATCTAAATGCCTGAAATTGGCGGTGATTAAGGTCAGCCGAGCATCATCTATTTTCTCCGCTTCTTTCCAAGCATCAGGGTCCTGATCAAATGCAATTAATCGACCCTCGGGCCCTAAATGCTTTAAAATCTCTTTGCTATGTCCCCCACCACCAAAAGTCACATCGACATAAATACCTTGGGGATTAATCGCAAGGCCCTCGATGCATTCATTCAATAAAACGGAGGTGTGATACGTATTTGTGGACATAAGTTCAAATTTACAAAATATCCAATGGCAATCTCAATTTTTATAAATTCACTATATATTTTTTATGACAAAAAGGATTGCTCTATCTTTGAGGTAGAAAAATCGTATATAATGCCTAAATTTTTTCTTACCCTACTTTTAATGGTTACCTTATTCGACTCGCTAAGTCAAAAAAATACGGCTCCCAAATTGGGCCCATGGCGAGTAGAAATGAAGCATTTTAGTGGAATTCTTCCATTCAACTTCATCGTTAACCCGAGCAAAAACCAAGATAAATTCAACATTAAAATTCAAAATGGATCTGAAAAATTCGCTTTAGGAGATTCCTTTTTTAGAGGCGATTCTCTTGTAATCCCTTTTGACCTATATGATTCTGAGATCGTTGCCTTTTTAACAAATTCAAAAAAAATGAATGGGTATTGGATCATGAAAAGAGATGGCAAAGCTATTTTTCGCATTCCATTAGAAGCAACGTCAGGGTCTACGGAACGTTACACAAACCTAAAACCTTCAAAAATAAATGTGACAGGAAATTGGATGGCTGATTTTTGGAGCGACGAAAATATCCACAGTCCTGGAATAGGCATGTTCAAACAGGTGGGTAATTCTGTTACAGGTACCTTTCTGAAGCCGAGTGGCGACTACCGATTTTTACAAGGAAACGTAAGTGGCGACAGCTTATTCATGAGTTATTTTGACGGAAGCTATTGTATGCAAATCCGCGTTAAAGTGAAAGGTAAAGAATTTACAGGAAATTTCTACACCGGATTGGCAGGGAAGAGAAATTTGAAAGCAACATTAGATCCTAAAGCCAGCCTGCCCGATTTAAAGAAATTAACTTATTTAAAGCCAGGCTTTGACCGGATTAATTTCTCATTGCCAGATCCTAATGGAAATACGATTAGTTTACAAGATGCACGATTTAAGGATAAAGTCGTTGTCATTGAATTAATGGGATCATGGTGTCCTAATTGCATCGACGAATCTAGATTTTTAGCTCCCTATTATAAAAAAAATAAATCTAAAGGTCTTGAAGCCATTGGACTATCTTTTGAGTATTCGGATGACATGAAAATTTCTGGGCCTAAAATCAAAAACTTCATCGCTAAAATTGGGATTCCTTATCCGATTGTATTGGCAGGAAAACCCGATGATTCGACCATTGAAAAAGTTTTGCCTATGTTGCATAAAATCAACGGGTACCCTACAACGATCATTATCGACAAACAAGGCAAAGTACGTGAAATCCATACCGGTTTTTCAGGACCCGGAACTGGCGTTTATTATACGGATTGGATTCAGGAATTTGACAAAACGATACAAGCACTTTTAATCGAAAAACCATGAAAATTAAAATAGTCATTCTTATCCTTTGTCTTGCTTTTCCATTTAAAAATATAGCGCAAAAACCCGCTAAAAAAATCCGTTGGAAAGCTCCCGTGGCCTTAGGTGTTACTAGCTTGTTGCTTTACAATTCTTTTGCCAAAGATGCTCAAAGTACTATTTATAGAAATAATTTTTCAAGCTTCTCAACTAAACTGGACGATATATTGCAATACACGCCAACAATCCTGAATGTTGGCCTATCTGCTAGTGGATTAAAGACAAAAAATACCAGAGCAGATCGCTTGGGCATTTTTGTTTTAGGTACAGGAATATATGTAGTCGCAACCCAAGGCTTAAAGTATGCGATCAATGAACCTAGACCTAATGGAACCGAACATTCATTCCCCTCAGGTCACGCAGCCACGGCATTTTTTGGTGCCACGCTATTAGCGAAAGAATATGGCGAAAATTATCCATGGATTGCTGTGGGTGGATACGCAATTGCCGGAACCACGGCTGTATTACGAATGGCCAATAACCAACATTGGGCTACTGATGTTTTCATGGGTGCTGGAATAGGGATCGCATCTGCAGAAATCGCTTCCTACCTGTATCCTAAAATAAAAACGAAGCTGTTCAATTCGAAATCGGCGTGGAATTTTGAACCACAAATTGCTCCTAATTATTATGTAGCCCGATTAAATTATTCGTTTTAAACTAATAATAAATAAGTAGCGGCGCCGGCAAAGTATCCCAATAGGGCTAGAATTCCTATTTTTTTAGCATACCAAATAAATTCAATTTTTTCCATTCCCATCACGGCCACACCCGCTGCGGAGCCAATGATCAAAATACTTCCACCAGTACCCGCACAAAATGCCAAATATTCCCACATGGAATGATCCAATGGAAAATCAGCCAAATGATACATCCCCATGCTTGCTGCCACGAGCGGAACATTATCTACGACCGAGGAGGCCAAGCCAATAATCGTCACGATTAAGTATTGATTCCCCAACGTATTTTCCAAGAAAACTGCGAGGGAATTGAGGTAGCCAAAAGATTCTAACGCGCCAATGGCCAATAAAATACCTAAGAAAAAAAGGACACTTGACGTATCTACTTTACTTAAAGCAAAACCAACCGAATAAGGTTTTTTGGCTGCTTCATCCTTATCCGAATGCAATATTTCAGATATGATCCATACAATCCCTAAACCTAATAAAATGCCCATGTAGGGAGGAAGGTGAGTAATCGACTTAAATATGGGAACCCCTAATAAACTAGCGATCCCTGCAAAAAGCATGATTTTACCTTCTTTTTCTTCCGCTAGGCTAAGCGCTGGAAGAGCATGCGGGCTACCTAGTTTTTCGTTTCGAACCCAGTAAGCGCCCACAGCCAGCGGAACTAATAAAGAAATTAATGCCGGTAAAAATAAAACTTTAATAATTCCCCAAGCAGATATTTGACCCCCAATCCAAAGCATGGTCGTGGTAACATCACCGATCGGAGACCAAGCGCCCCCCGCATTTGCCGCGATGACCACCACCCCTACAAAATATTTTCTTGTTTGTGTATCTGATATTAATTTACGCAAAAGCGTAACCATGACGATGGCCGTGGTTAAATTGTCCAAAGCCGCAGAAAGGAAAAACGTAACAATTCCCACGATCCACAAAAGCTTAGCCGAATTTTTCGTTTGTATCAATTGGTTCACAAACCTAAAACCCTGATGTGCATCGATTAACTCGACCAAAGTCATCGCGCCCAAAAGAAAAAATAAGATCTCCGAAGTACTCCCCAAATGATGAGATAGTTGGCCCAATTCACCCTCCCCCTTCACCAAAGCAAATACCACCCAAACAAGGACGCCCGTTAATAAAGCAGTGGCCGTTTTGTTGATTTTCAATGGATGTTCAAACGCAATAGCGAGATATCCTAGGGCAAAAATGAAGACTGAAATTATTTCCATGCGCATAAATATAAAAAAAGAAAGTCAGAGATTCTGCTCTGACTTTCTTAATTATTGCAATATATAAATCTATTTTAATTTGGCTACGGCCACTTTAATTCGCTCGCAAGCTTCTTCCAATTGTTCATCGGCGGCCGCAGTGGATATACGCATGCAATTGGGAGCTCCAAAACCTGAGCCAGCGACGGTGGCTACAAAAGCATCCATCAACAACCATGTACAAAAATCATCTGAATCCTTGATGGTTGTTTTACCATCCGATTTACCAAAATAATACGATATATCAGGGAACGCATAAAATGCTCCATCAGGCATATTAACTTTAAAACCAGGTATTTCTCTTAATTTACTCACCACTAATTTTCTACGGCGATCGTAGGCTTCCTTCATCTCGTGGGCATGATCTAAAGTACCATTAAATGCTGCAACAGCTGCCTTTTGAGCAATAGAGTTTGTTCCTGAAGTCACTTGACCTTGTAATTTTTCAATACCATCTGCAATCCATTTGGCGGCGGCAATGAATCCAATTCTCCAACCCGTCATGGCATGGCCTTTCGCCACTCCATTTACCGTAATAACACGTTCTTTTATTTCAGGAATTGATCCGATCGAAAAGTGCCCCCCCTGTGTGAAGTTGATGTACTCATAAATCTCATCCGCTAAAACAAAAATGTTTTCATGACGAGCCACCACATTGGCGATATCCCTTAATTCCGATTCTGTATAAACAGATCCCGTTGGGTTATTAGGCGATGCAAACATCACCATTTTAGTTTTTGGCGTAATAGCTGCTTCAAATTGCTCTGCCGTAACTTTAAAATTATTATCAAAAGCTCCTTGAACGATCACTGATTTCCCCTCGGCCAACTTCACCATTTCAGAATAGGAAACCCAATAAGGCGAGAAAATAATCACCTCATCGCCAGGGTTAATTAATGCAGCAATGGCATTGGCCAACGAATGTTTCGCGCCGGTAGATACCACAATATTTTCTGAACCCCACTCTAAATTATTATCGCGCTTTAATTTATTGGCAATCGCCATGCGTAAATCAGGATAACCTGCCACAGGTGAATATCCGTGAAACCCATCGTCGATGGCTTTTTTGGCTGCATCACAAATGTGAGCCGGTGTTTTAAAATCTGGCTCGCCGACCGATAAACTAATAACTTGATGACCCTGAGAAGCAAGTTCTCTGGCTTTTTTGGTCATCCCTAACGTGGATGACTCTTCTAATGCTTGAATGCGTTTAGCTAATAAGGAAACTGACATAAATTGATTTGAACTTTTACTGATAATTTGTGCAAAATTACCCTTTAAAAATCTGAATAGCTAATAAAATTTGCAAAAAAGGACTTAGGATAATTGGCTTAATTTTGCATAAACTCCCTTTTTAAGGGCCATTAACTCAAGGTGAGTTCCCTTTTCTACAATATTTCCTTGCTCTATGACAAGAATTTGATCTGCATGTTGGATCGTGCTTAATCGATGGGCAATGACAAGAACGGTCCGATTTTTCATCAAATTCCCAAGTGCGGCTTGAACTAATTTTTCGGATTCATTATCTAGCGCGCTGGTAGCTTCGTCTAAAATCAAAATGGGTGGATTTTTTAAAACGGCTCGAGCGATGGAAATACGCTGGCGCTGTCCACCTGATAATTTGGACCCACGGTCGCCTATAATAGTCTGATATCCATCGGCGCTCTCGGAAATAAATTCGTGGGCATTAGCGATTTTGGCAGCATCTTCCACTTCACTCATAGTCGCTTCTGTCCCAAAAGCAATGTTGTTAAAAATAGTATCATTGAACAAAACTGATTCTTGCGTGACAATGCCCATTAAACCTCTCAAATCATCTAAGGGAATATGTTTGATATCATGCCCATCGATCTTGAGTTGGCCTAAGGTCGGATCATAAAACCTCGGAAGTAGATCGGCCAATGTGGACTTACCTCCACCGGAAGCACCTACAAGAGCGATCGTTTGGCCTTTAGGAATTTCAAAGCTAATCTCATGTAGAATTTTTCTTCCTTGGGTATATTCAAAGCTAACCTGTTCAAACGAAATTTTATGGGTAAATTCTTTCAAAGAAATAATCGGCTCAATCACCTTAATTTCAGATTCTGTATCTAAAATTTCAATGATTCGATCCGCTGAGGCAATGCCGCGCTGTATTCCAGAAAATGCATCTGCAATGGCCTTAGCGGGACGCATAACTTGGGAAAATGTGGCAATGAAGGCTATGAAAGTAGAAGCTGTTAATTCTCCCTCCCCAGAAATAACCAAACTTCCGCCATATAACAATATCCCTGTTACGACTAAAACCCCGAGTGTTTCAGAAACTGGGGAAGTTAGTTCTTGTCGAAATACCATTTTCAATAAAGCATGACGGTATTTTTGATTTCCTTCTCCAAATCGATCATCCATCATTTTTTCAGCCCTAAAGGCTTTGACCACTCGCATAGCGCCAAAAATCTCGTCCAACAAACTAATCAAACCACTCAAATGCTGCTGAACTTCCCCTGCCGCTCTACGTAAACGACGAGTAATTGTCGAAATAACACCTCCCGAAAGAGGTAAAATAAGTAAGGAAAATAAGGTCAATTTCACTGACATGCTGGCCAGGAAAACAAAAAACAGGATTAACGTAAAAATTTCTTTGAAGGTCGCCGTAAAAGCGCGGCCTATACTATTTTCCACTTCTTGTACATCCGTGGTCAAGCGTGACATTAAATTTCCTTTTTTCTGCTCGGTAAAATAACTCAAGTCCAGGCGAATCGCTCTTTGGAAAACGGCTTGCCTCAAGGATGCAATCGTATCTGCTTCTACTGTTTTCAACACTCTTTGAGAAAAATACCTGAAAATATTGGCTAATATAACGGAGATCATAATCGCCCCACACGCATATTTCAGCGCCCCAATTCGACCAAAATTCTCCAATGCACCATAGAAATAGTGATTAAATAGAAAAGAAAAATAGGAAGGGCTAAGTGAGAAATCAGGAATGGTACGGTATATTTGAACATTGGTTTCCGAAGCCTGATTAAATAAAACATTCAGCAGGGGAATCAATAAAGTAAAGTTTAAAATCCCAAATAAGCTGCCCAATAAGGAAAATCCAAAATATGGAAATACATATTTACGGATAGAAACAGCATAGGACAATAAACGAAAATATGTTTTCAACGTTAAATATTTTGGAAATCTGTCTCAAATTACGACAATTTTCAGCATAAAATTAGAAATTCTTAGCCCTCAAATTTTAGTATGCATCCATTAATTTCTGTCGTCATGGCAACCTACCAGGGCGAAAAATACTTGAAGATACAAATCGAAAGTTTGTTGGCCCAAGACTATCCCAACCTAGAATTTATCTGGGTAGATGATGCCTCCACCGATCAAAGTTTATCTATCTTAAAAGAGTACGCAAGCAAAGATTCACGCATTCATATCATAGAAAACTTGAAAAACGAGGGACATAATGCTGCTTTTGAAAAAGGCATGAAAGCAGCAAATGGAGAATTGATAGCGCTATCAGATCAAGATGATTATTGGATTCCAACTAAATTATCTGCCTTATTTAATGGCATTGGGGATTACTCATTAATTTACTCGGACTCCCAATTAATTGACCAGGTGGGAAGGGAATTACCTGTTAAAATGTCCGATTTAAAACGTCAAATTCCATATAGTTCTCCGCTTATGTACACGTTTGGCGCTTGGGCTCCAGGTCATACCATGTTATTTAAAAAAGAGGTTTTGGAGACGGCTTTGCCACTTTCCAACTGGGTTACGCATGATTATTTACTTGGATTCTCGGCCACTTGCCATAACGGAATTGCGTACATCCCCATTTCCATGGTACATTATCGACAACACGAATCCAATGCGATTGGCGCCGATCTAAAAAAAGCTAAAAAATTATATCAAACTCGGGCAGAGCGAAAATTGCGCATTTGTGAGCGTATCAAAATACTGGCTGAAAGGTGTTGTTACCAAGAAGAAAAACAAATATTTGAGCAATTATACCTTGATTTTTTAGGAAATTCTCTCGTCAATCGAATGCGCAGATGTAAGACTGTCATGAAATACCGGGAGGATATGTTGGCCTACAAAGGAAAATCATCCTTAGGAAATTTCATGTATTGCTTTAAACTCTTGTTTGGAATCTATTAATCTTTCTTCAAAAAAAGCCATACTCGATAACCCGCATTTTTGATGTGCACCCAAAAAGGAATTTTGGGTTCTTGCAATAGCCCGTCAAAAACAACGCCTCTGCGCAAATAGTATTTGGATAATGTGGATGAGGTCATCCCCCATTTCCGGATAAATTGATAATATCCTTTGTTTTGCTTCACTCGTTTGACCGATATCGATCCAAAATGATATACCCGGCTTTTTCCTAAACCCTTAAATAGAAGAACTCCCTGATTCCACAACTTCATCGAAAAATCGGGATCTGAGTACATGCCAGGAGAAAACTCGACAGAATATCCACCAACCAAATCCCAAAGATCTTTATGAACGACATTGGGTGGCCACGTACTCCCCTGCCAGTCTTGAAATTCAAATTGACGGAACGTATTTAGTAATTTATCTTCTTGAAAATTTCCAATGCTATTGCCAAAATCAGCTTCTATCGAACAAGTACTTTGGGCCCTCGGCTCAATCATCGTGGAGGAGAAAAAGAATTTTTGGGTTCCACAAGAGTCAATTTCTTGCTTTAATTCGGTATCCCAACCCGCTAACACATACATATCATCGTTCAGGTACAACAAGTAATCCGCATGAGCCAATGTCCTCATGGCGTTCATGGCATGACAAACGCCCACATTTTTTTGACTATACGAAAATGCAATATCTTCCTGAGCCTCCACCCATTCTTTGGAACCGTCATTCGATTCATTTAAGTGAACGATTAATTCAAAAGGTACCACGGAATGTTTCCGAATGCTATTAACGCACAAAGTAAGGTATGGGAGGTTATTCCAGCTCGGAATTAAAATGGAAAAGTAGGGGGATGCCAACTTCCTTTTGGCCGGAAAATAGTGGATTTCTTCCATTAAATACGCTGATAGTTTTTATATTCACCGATTCGCCAACCCGTCCAATCGGCAATTTTTTGCAGGACTTTTCGACGCAAACTCATCTTGGAGCGAAGCACCGCTGGATCAAAATCAAATTGCCAATTTTGTGCCATGATGCGAGATTGAGAGACTTTGGGATGCGTACCTGTAAACCTCGTCAGCCTTTCAGCATTTCCAAAATCAAATTCATAATCCGCAGGAACGTTTTGTTCAAGCCAAGCGTCATCATGATAAAATTGTGTAAAATTCCTCACTTTTTGGTTCAAGCCGGTGGGAGGTTTCACCCAACCATAATGAAAAATATGCGCTGAAATTTCTTTCACTTTTAATTTTTTCCCGTCTTTGCGAAAGCCCTGCGCATCTTTATAAGAATGAACTAGCGGGTTAAATCGCACAAGCCGAATCTCCTTTCTATACCACCTCCTAGAAGTTGCGATGTAATCAAAGGACCCATAAAAGTGCCTATATTTAAATAACAAACCCTCCACCTGAGGGTTTTCATCATGAACATTTATTGCCTGTAATATGCCTGCCAGATCATCTTCATGCACACATTCATCTCCTTGAATATAAAATGCCCAGTCGGTATCCGGTGAAATAGCCTGGTAAGCCTTATCCGTTTCTAAAGCAAAAACCTGTCCTCCTTCACGTTTTGTGTCATCCCAAATCGTCTCAATAATCCTGATTTTATCTGATTTGATTCCTTGAATTAAGTCTAAGGTATTGTCCTCTGATTGACCCACGGCTACCACAAACTCGTCACAAATAGGTAAGATTGAAGTGATGGCTTCCACGATCGAATAATCGTTTTTGATCGCATTCCGAATGAAGGTAAAGCCAGCAATTTTCATGGGCTAAAATTTCACTTGAATTTCATGGTATTTTTCTTGTTCCACGTAATCTTTACGAAGTGGATGACCGACCCAATCAGCGGGTAATAAAATGCGAGTCATGTCGGGATGACCCTCAAAAACTACACCCACTAGATCAAATGCTTCTCGCTCGTGCCAGTTGGCCGTTTTCCAAATCCCACACAAACTAGGTACAACGGGTAATTTCCCATCCGGTTGCAACCTAGGAACTTCCAATCGAATGTGAAAAGTAAGGTGATTGGGAATCGAATATAGGGTATAAATAATTTCAAGGGTTCCATTTTCAGGACCATTATCAATCGCAGTCAGGCAAGAAAGTGAATCAAAATAAGTCGACGGATGACGCCATAAAAAATCACAAATTGAAACCAATTGAGCTGGCTGAACGGTGATACGACCTGATTTTTCATCTAAGTCAACGGTGATATTTAATTCGCTTTCAATCAGGTTTTTTATATCTATCGCTTCCATCCTTATGCTTTTGGGGCGATGGCGTCCAAAATAATTTGGGGCACGACACGCGTTTCTTGATTGATTTTTTCTTGTAATTTCAAAATTCCTCCAAGCAAAGCTTCGGGCCTTGGCGGGCAACCTGGAACATACACATCCACAGGAATTACTCGGTCGACTCCCTTGACTACGTGATACCCATGTTCCCAATACGGGCCTCCGCAATTGGCACACGACCCCATCGATATCACATAGCGGGGTTCAGGCATTTGTTCATATAGGCGTCTTATTCGATCTGCCATCTTAAAAGTGACCGTACCAGCCACAATCATCACATCGGATTGTCTAGGGGAAGGCCTGGGAAATACACCAAAGCGATCCAAATCATATCCAGAGGCAAAAGTTTGCATCATTTCAATCGCACAACAAGCCAAACCAAAACTCATTGGCCATAAAGAACTTGCCCGCGCCCAATTGAGTAAATCCTCAAATTGGCTCACTACAAATCCTTCTGACTGAATGTTTTGATCTAGATATCCCTTCATTATCTTACGATGGTCAAATTCCCTACGACATCTGCATAGGCATCTGGATAATCTTCCAAATTAGGTCGAATTACATATATATAAGTGCCCGTTGGCAAATCTTTCCCATTATATTTTCCCCTAAATGGTTTTTCTTCATACATCGCGCCAGTACTTTCAAATACTTTCAGTCCCCATCGATCCATCACATAAATCTCTGCGTCTGGGTAGGACGAAATATTATCAATGGTCCAATAATCATTTAAATCATCATTGTTAGGAGAGATGGCATCATAAGGTTTTACTCTTGCTAAAACGATGATATCAATCGTAGCAAAATTCCGGCAATCTGCCGCAGCCGTTGCGCCCGGTAGATAACCATTAATAAAATAGGTCGTCTTAAAAGCATTCCCTCCTAAATCACCTAATCCCTTCACATCAAAATATGGATTAAGGCTTAGCGGATCGGATAAGGCTAATTTAGGGGTCCATGACCATTTTATTCCCGGCGTTTTAGCACCATTCACCGGCATTAAAATGGGGGTGGGATTTTCACCCGGTTCAGGGGCAAACATGATTATTTTTTTATCCGTAGCCACCCAAACCTTCGAAGCACAATCAGGCGTTTGGCCCAAAGCAGTTAATTGAACAAAAAGGAGGATTGAAAGAATCGTTTTCAGATATTGTAATTTTTGATTGAAAGTAGAAAAATATACGCGCTCCATAAAGCTTTTAAAAAAATCCATGTAAAGGTTTTGTAAATATACCTAAATTCACAAAATTTTTGTTCAATGTCCACATCCCATTTTTTCGAATCAGATTTAGCGACTTTGCGCGGGATGACACCTGCTCGCTTGTCTTTATTGCAAACGGAATTAGGGCTATTCACATTTGGGGACTTGATCCAATATTTTCCATTCAGATATGAAGATAGAACTTTCCTAACGCCTATCGCTGAAATCAATGATCAAATGGAAAATGTCCAATTTATTGGACGCATCAAATACAAGGAAAAAATAGGCGTTGGGCGGAGGGAAAGACTCGTGGCAGAGTGCTGTGATGAAACGGGATGCATCGAATTAGTTTGGTTTCAAGGAGTCAAATGGATTGAAAAATCATTAGTTAGCGGTGTAGATTTTTTATTTTACGGTAAGCCCGGGGTTTTTAATGGCCAAATTCAAATGACCCATCCAGAGATGGAAGTCTACAAAGGGCCACAGATTTCAGAGAAATTTTTTCAGCCTATTTATCCCCTGACTGAAAAGTTACGTAAGAAATACATCGACAGCAAATTGATTGCTTCCTTGCAAAAAAGTTTGTTGGAAGTTTCGTTTCCCTATATAAGGGAAACTTTGCCTCAAGAGATCATTCAGCAATTTAAATTAATTTCTAAGCAGGAAGCGCTCTACCACATTCACCTACCACAGTCGGAAAATTGGCTACACCAAGCAAGAAGGCGGTTGAAATTTGAAGAATTATTTTACAATCAGCTGCGCTTAATTAAGCAAAATTTAGTTCGCAAAACAGCTTTTCCGGGCCAAGTATTTTCTTCAGCTGCCTTATTGACTACCTTTTACAAGGATCATCTTCCCTTCTCATTAACGGAAGCCCAAAAGAAAGTTATTCGGGAGATTTTTGAGGACATGCGCTCTGGCAATCAAATGAATCGACTTCTTCAAGGGGATGTGGGTTCCGGAAAAACCATTGTCGCCTTTATATCCATGTTACTGGCCATCGACAATGGAACCCAGGCATGTTTGTTGGCCCCCACCGAAATCCTAGCAGACCAACATTTTCAAGGATTAAAAAAGTTTGCTGATCTTTTAGGCATCTCCATTGCCAAACTCACCGGATCGGTGAAAAAGAAAGATCGTGTCGAAATACATGAGGGATTAGAGTCCGGAACCTTGAATATATTAGTGGGTACGCATGCCATTTTTGAAGATGTGGTCCAATTTAAAAATTTAGGGCTTTGCATTATTGACGAGCAACATCGTTTTGGGGTAGCTCAACGAGCCAAACTTTGGGATAAGAACAAGCAAATTCATCCCCATGTTTTAGTCATGACCGCGACTCCGATCCCGAGAACCTTGGCCATGACTTTATATGGAGATCTTGATGTTTCGGTGATCGATGAATTGCCGGCGGGCAGAAAACCTATACAGACGATCCACCGATATGATTCACATCGTTTGCAGGTGTTTAGTTTTATCCAAAGTGAGATTCAAAAAGGGCGTCAAGTATACATCGTTTATCCGCTCATCGAGGAGTCCGAAAAAATGGACTTCAAAGATTTAATGGATGGGCACGAAAGCATTACAAGGGCCTTCCCTGAAATACCTTTGGGCATATTACATGGGAAAATGAAGCCGGCCGACAAAGATTTTGAGATGGCCCGTTTTGTCAAAAATGAAACTAAAATCATGGTGGCCACGACGGTGATTGAGGTGGGAGTGAATGTCCCTAACGCTTCCGTTATGATCATTGAAAGTGCCGAGCGATTTGGGTTGGCACAATTGCACCAGCTCAGAGGCCGGGTGGGACGGGGCGCCGAACAAAGTTATTGTTTGTTGCTCACCGACTATAAAATTTCTGCGGATACAAAAAAGCGTATTGAAACGATGGTGAGGACGAATAATGGATTTGAAATAGCTGAAGTCGATTTACAATTAAGGGGTCCGGGGGATATTGGAGGAACGAGACAAAGTGGGGCTATCGATCTAATGATTGCTGATTTATCCAAAGATGGGGAGATTTTAAAAGTGGCCCGAGAGACCGCGGTATCCATATTGAATGAGGATCCCAATTTAGAACATGATAAAAATGCGATGATTCGGGATCAGGTGCGCCAACAAAAAAAGGATACGACCAATTGGGCCCGAATAAGTTAGTTTAACGTTGGGTCATCTGGATAGGTCGACAACACCCGAAAATCCCCTCCCTTATCATAAAGCACGGTTCGCCATAAATTTTTATTTGATTCATCAAACACATAATCTTCTCGAGCCGGATGTAAATACCAAGCATTTTGCTTGACCTCACGGGCTAATTGACCCGCGCCCCAACCCGAATACCCGATAAAAAATTTGATCTCTTTGAAATTGATGGCGCCACTGACCACATGCTCGATGGCTTTTTCAAAACTTCCTGACCAAAATATTCCTTTAGAAATTTCAATCCCATCGGGAATAAGATCAGGTCTGCGGTGTAAAAATTGCATGATTGTCGGGTCCACAGGACCCCCTGAAAACAAGGGGACATTTTCCAACACCTTCTCATCTACGATTGAATCGAATACGACCTCTTGCTTTTGGTTTAAGATGAGTCCAAATGAATGCGAATTAGAATGTTCGCATAGTAAAATCACAGACCTATGGAATGCCGAATCTTCAAGAAATGGTTCTGAGATCAAAAGAACTCCAGGTTTTAATTCATCTTCCATCGTAATGTAAAAGCATAAAAAGGAATTTCGTATCTTGTTTTAAATTAAGAAATATATGTCTTTTATCGTTTTTATCTCTTTGGGTGGCAATCTAGGAAATACCCTTGAAATATTTAAAAACTCCTCCCTTGAAATTGAAAAAAAAATAGGTCGCATCACTGCATTTTCTAAAATTTATCAAACGGCTGCTTGGGGGAAAACGGATCAGCCAGATTTTTTAAACCAAGTCATTTCACTAGAAACCGATTTGAATCCAGAAAAAATCATGTCTGAATTATTAGATATCGAATTGTTTTTTGGCCGTCGGCGCGATGTCATCTGGGGCCCTCGAATACTAGATCTTGACATTCTATTTGTTGAAAATCTAATTATCAGCAGCGAAAATCTAGATATCCCGCATCCTCAAATTGCCTATCGACGCTTTGTTTTAATTCCCATGGTAGAGATTGCTCCCGATTTTATACATCCAGTACTCCAACAAACCATGTTGGATTTATTGGAACAAACAACTGATCTTCAAAGTGTTCGATTAATGGATTAATCCTCTATTTCTGTATCGTTTTCTAAAAGATTGGGGTTGGGGAAGCGCCAACTTTGACCCACAATTTTTTCGTAATACTTCTCGTATAAAGGTAGAATCTTTTTGATGTCAAATAATTTGGCACGTTCTAATGCATTTTTTTTCATGGTCGCATGTAAAACGGGATCTGATAAAATAGCGATTGCATTTTTTGCCATATCGTCTACATCTCCGATTTCACTGACAAATCCTGTTTCCCCATGGACGTTTACTTCCGTTATGCCGCCAGCATTTGAGGAAATGACAGGTACTTCACAGGCCATCGCTTCCAATGCAGATAAGCCAAAACTTTCTTTTTCGGAAGTAAGTAGAAATAAATCGGCCAATGACAATGCCTCCTCAATCGTATCCAATTTACCCAAAAAACGAACATCCGCTTGAACACCCAATTCCCTACATAATACTTCTATAGCCGTTCTTTCGGGACCATCGCCCACCAACAAAAGTTTCGAGGGAACTTGCTTTTGGACTTTGGCAAAAACTTGAATGATATCTTCAATTCTTTTTACTTTCCGGAAATTGGACGTATGGATCAATAGCTTTTCTCCATGTGGACAAATGGCTAATTTGAAATGTTCTTTTGGTTGTTTTTTAAATCGCTCAAGGTCGATAAAATTCGGGATCACCTCGATGTTACTTAAAATTTCAAAGGAGGAGTATGTATCATTTTTTAAACTTTCAGAAACCGCTGTAACTCCATCAGATTCATTGATGGAAAAAGTAACCACAGGTTCAAAAGATGGATCACGGCCCACTAACGTAATGTCAGTACCATGAAGCGTGGTAATCACGGGAACGTGAATGCCTTTATATTTTAGAATTTGCTTAGCCAAATAAGCGGCTGAAGCATGTGGAATCGCATAATGAACATGAATCAAATCGAGCTGTTCGTTAATCGTCACATCCACCATTTTACTGGCTAGCGCTGATTCGTAGGGTAAATATTCAAACAAGGGATAAGAAGCCACGGAAACTTCGTGGTAGAAAATATTTTCGCTAAAAAAATCCAAGCGAGGCGGTTGGGTATAGGTAATAAAATGCACTTCATGACCTACTGAGGCTAATGCCTTTCCTAATTCTGTGGCCACAACACCACTACCACCATAAGTAGGATAACAAATAATCCCTATTTTCATGCCTCAAATTTATTAGAATATCAATTAAAACTGACATAAAACCCAAAAGGTTCCTGATTTAAGGCTAAATTTGTGCTAAATAATTCAATACGCTTGAAAAATTTAGTCATTTTCGCCTCTGGTTCTGGCTCAAACGCCGAAAAAATTTTTGAATATTTCAAGGATTCGAATGAAGTTTCAATCACGCACATCTTTAGCAACAATCCAGAAGCTGGAGTTATTTCACGTGCAGAAAGATTAGCGATTCCTTGTACCATTTTCACTAGAGCCGAATATAAAGATGGGACCTTGTTGAAAAAAATTCAATCCTTAAACACTGATTGGGTTATTTTAGCAGGCTTTTTATGGCTGGTTCCAAGCGATTTTATCCAAGCCTATCCACAAAGAATTGTCAATTTACACCCTGCATTATTGCCCAAATTTGGTGGAAAAGGAATGTATGGGCATTTTGTGCATGAAGCAGTTGTGGAAGCGGGCGAGAAAGAATCGGGAATCACCATTCATTTCGTCAATGAACATTATGATGAGGGTGGTATTATTTTTCAAAGCTCCTTTGCTATAGATCCAAGCGACACCCCTGAAGATGTAGCGAAAAAAGGACAAGTGTTAGAGCACCGAGATTTCCCGAAAGTGATTGGAAATCTTATTTTAGGTTAATCTTTAATTTCCTCATAAGGCACATAATCTCCTTCGTCGGCCAACGGTTTTTTATTCCTTCCCGTTGGGGGCACATAATCCACATCTATCGATCCTTCTCTACGCGCTTTTGCAGCAGATTGCTTAGAACGAATATCTTGCTCCGACATCTTTCTATGAACCTGAGTAATGATAAATCCCTTAAACAGGAATCGCACCAAAGGCCAAATCACATAGTAAAATACTAATCCAAAAGCGATTAATTTTAACATGGTTACTTAGCGGCTTAAATATAAATTTCGTTCTCCATACACCTTGCGAAAGAAATCATCTTTCAAATCATCAATGAAATAGATCGCCTCGCCTGTCGATTTCATCTCGGGTCCTAGCTCCATATTGACATTAGGGAATTTCGAGAAAGAAAACACAGGAATCTTAATCGCATATCCCTTTTTAACCGGATTGAAATTGAAATCTTTGACCTTCTTATCGCCCAACATTACCTTCGTCGCATAATTGACATAAGGTTCTTGGTATGCCTTGCAAATAAATGGCACGGTCCGAGAGGCACGTGGGTTCGCTTCGATGATATACACCACTTCATTTTTGACTGCAAATTGAATATTCAATAGACCTTTGGTCTTTAATGCCACCGCAATCTTGCGCGTGTGATCTTCAATTTGCTTAATCACATGATCCGACAAATCAAACGGAGGTAACACCGAATGAGAATCTCCCGAATGTATTCCTGCTGGCTCAATGTGCTCCATTAAACCGATGATGTAGACATCTTCCCCATCACAAATGGCATCCGCCTCCGCCTCAATCGCATTTTCTAAGAAATGATCCAACAAGATTTTGTTCCCAGGAATATCGCGCAAAATATCAACGACATGTTGCTCCAATTCCTGCTCATTAATCACAATTTTCATGGATTGACCTCCCAAAACATAGGATGGGCGGACCAACAATGGGTATCCTAATTCACGTCCGAGCGCTGCTGCATTATCTGCATCTTCACAAACTCCAAACCTTGGATAAGGGATATCTAAATCTTTCAATAGACTGGAGAAAGCTCCACGGTCTTCCGCTAAATCCAAGGCTTCAAAGGAAGTACCTAAAATTTTAATGCCATATTTCGAAAGCTTCTCGGCTAATTTCAAAGCCGTTTGCCCCCCTAATTGGACTATCACACCCTCAGGTTTTTCATGCTGAATAATGTCATACACATGTTCCCAAAATACGGGTTCAAAATACAATTTGTCCGCTATGTCAAAATCCGTTGACACCGTCTCAGGATTTGAATTAATCATAATCGTCTCATAACCAGCTTCTTTAGCTGCTAATACCCCGTGCACACACGAATAGTCAAACTCGATTCCCTGGCCGATCCGGTTGGGACCCGAACCCAATACAACTACTTTTTTCTTTGTTGTCACGGCGGATTCATTATCCAAAACATCTGAACCTTCCTGACCAAAAGTAGAATAATAATAAGGAGTCTTTGCTTCAAACTCAGCCGCACAGGTATCCACACATTTGTAGATACGCTTAATACCTAAACTATTGCGCTTATCATACACCTCGGATTCTAAACAACGTAAAGTATGAGCAATTTGGCGATCTGCAAATCCCTTGTGCTTAGCTTCTTCAAGTAAAATTTTGGGGATATTATGTACTGAGAACTTCTCTATTTCTTTCTCCACCCGAACTAAATCCTCAATTTGATTTAAAAACCACTTATCGATTTTCGTTAATTGCTGAATCGTCTTAAATGAAATGCCCATTTTGAAGGCATCATAAATATGGAACAAGCGATTCCAAGAAGGATTGGCCAACGAATACATAATCGCATCCTGATCGCGTAATTCCTTTCCATCCGCTCCCATCCCATTTCGCTTAATCTCCAAAGACTGACATGCCTTTTGAAGTGCCTCTTGGAAATTACGCCCAATACCCATGGTTTCACCCACGGATTTCATTTGCAAACCAAGCGTGCGATCAGCACCCTTAAACTTATCAAAATTCCATCTTGGCACTTTAACAATCACATAATCCAAGGCCGGCTCAAAATAAGCGGAAGTCGTTCCAGTGATTGCATTGGTCAACTCATCTAAATTGTACCCAATGGACATTTTAGCGGCAATCTTAGCAATCGGATAACCCGTAGCTTTAGAAGCCAAAGCTGACGATCTAGAAACCCTTGGATTTACTTCAATTGCTATAATCTCATCCGTATCAGGATTTAATGAAAACTGAACATTACATCCCCCCGCGAAAGTACCAATGGCATTCATCATCTTGATGGCCATATCTCTCATTCGTTGGTAAATCGTATCTGGCAAAGTCATTGCCGGAGCTACCGTTATTGAATCTCCTGTATGAATTCCCATCGGGTCAAAATTCTCAATCGAGCAAATAATGATGACATTGCCGATGTGATCCCGAAGTAACTCTAATTCGTATTCTTTCCAACCCATGATGGATTGTTCCACCAACACCTCATGGGTAGGAGAAGCGTGTAAACCTTTATTTAATGCTGCGTCAAAGTCCTTTGGGTCATGAACAAAACCACCTCCTGTACCTCCTAAGGTAAATGATGGTCGAATGACCAAAGGGAAACCTGTTTCCTGCGCTATTTCTTTTCCTTCCAGAAATGAACGAGCCGTACGACCCTTGCAAACCCCAACACCAATCTCGATCATTTTCAAACGGAACTTCTCACGATCCTCCGTGGTTTCAATGGCCGCAATGTCTACTCCAATGATACGAACTCCATACTTTTCCCAAATACCAGCCGCATCACAATCGATCGCCAAATTTAATGCTGTTTGTCCTCCCATGGTAGGTAAAACCGCATCGATTTGATGGCGTTCTAATATATGAATGATGGACGCTTTTTCTAATGGTTTCAAATACACGTGATCCGCATTCATCGGATCCGTCATAATCGTCGCTGGATTAGAATTAATTAATATGACTTCGATCCCTTCCTCCCTTAAAGAACGAGCTGCTTGGGAGCCTGCATAATCAAATTCACATGCTTGACCGATAACAATGGGACCGGAACCAATAATTAGGACTGATTTAATCGACGAATCTTTAGGCACAGGATGGTATAAATTTAAAGCGTTATAATTTCAAAAATGATGGGCCTTTCAGTATGGCTCAAAAATTGTACAAAATTAGTGGTTTGAGCTCAAATTGGGAAGCATAATTGAAAATAAATTTATCAATTTTCCATAAATCCATTTATATCACCATAGGGCTAAATAGATCCCAAAAAATCCCTTATTTTTGATAAAAAATTAGAAAAATTGATCAAGATATTAGTCGCTTTTGATGAAAATAGAGTCATTGGTAAAAACAATGCGTTAATCTGGCATTTACCTGCTGATCTTCAGCGATTTAAAGCGCTAACTACGGGACATGTGATCATCATGGGAAGGAAAACGTATGAGTCGATTGGCCGACCCTTACCTAATCGGACTACGATTGTCATCACGCGCCAGACCGAATTTAATCCAGAAGGTATCATGACCGTAAATTCACTGGACGAGGCGATTTTAAAGGCTAAGTCGATTTCAAGAGAAGACATTTACATTGTGGGGGGTGCTGAAATATACCAAATGAGCCTTGCCGTCGCGGATCAGATATTAGTTACCCAACTACATGATATTTTTGATGGGGACACTTATTTTCCAGAGATCCCAGCAGATACCTGGGAAGTTATATCCCGAGAAAGAGGCGTTACCGATGAAAAAAATACTTATCAGTATAGCTTTTTGACTTATCAAAGAAAATAACTATGGAGCAGAAAATTGAGCTAATCGATTCCCCACTCTTGATCGATCCCCAATTTAAATTTTTACAAGCTGAAGAGGCCGGAGGAATTTGCTTGTTCATAGGAACCATCCGAAATAAAAACCAAGGAAAAGAGGTAAATGCGCTAACCATGGAGGCCTATTCGCCCATGGCCGTCAAACAAATAGAACGATTAATTACTTCAGCCGGCGAAAAATGGCCCATCATCAAAACGGTCGTATGTCATCGAACCGGACCTTTGGAGATAGGCGATATTGCGGTGATCATCGGGGTCACTTGCGTACATCGATCGGAGGCTTTTGCAGCATGCCAATGGCTAATTGACACCTTAAAAAAAGAAGTTCCTATTTGGAAAAATGAATTTTATGCGGATGGGTCATCGTGGTTAGTCCCACATCCTTAATATAATTATCTAGGGCGCTGATACCATCATGCTACAGCCTCGCATTTCTGAATTATCAAAGCGCCCAAGCACCTTAAATCGAATGCCATCCTCTTCTAATGAACCTAAATCTCGCGTTTCAACGAAAGAGCATGATTCAATATTAGCCAAATCAATCACCTTAATCCCACCTACTTTTCCCGGTGTTTTTACCAGCGAAAATGGATCATTCACTTCGCGCAGGAGCACCCGCATGGTTTTCGCTGGGACAAAAATTCCATCTGAAAACGAATAGGCTTGAGAAAACAATTCAGTCATTCCATATTCAGAAGCCACTTGGTTAAATCCCATGTACTCCATTATGTACATATGAATGCGATCTCGAATCCACTCTTCTCTGCGCCCCTTCATTCCTCCTGTTTCCATGACGACGATGCGGCCTTCTTTGATCGCCTCAATCCAAAATGAAAAATCTTGTCCTGAATCGATCCAATCTAAAAGCCCAAAAGTCACCCCCATCAGCCAAATTTTCCGGTTGGTTTTTAACGCTTCTTTAATTTGGCCAACTAATTCAGGGTATTGATTTAAAAAAAATCCAGAAAATTCAGATTTTGATTCTTGAATGAAATGGTCCATCATAAAAACTAAACTGGACGCATTTCTTTCCAAATAAGAGGGCAATAAGGCAAAAATGTGATAATCCGTCGCTGACCCAAAAAGATGATTAAAGGCATTCAGTGAATTTTCTTTATAAAATTCGGGATCGCAAACGGCGTGTTTGGAAGGTATTTGCCCAGTAGTACCTGAACTTTCAAAGTCGAAAAGCACTGGGGAGAAACCCGTCTGAACTTGGTATGTTTTAAATAGCTCAATCGGCAAAAAAGGAATTTGGTCCATCGATCGAATGGAATCCACCGAACAATCCAACATCCTAAGAAATGACTGATATATGGGATTATGTCGTGCCTGAAAATTAAAAATTTCAATCGCCAAGTCCTCAAAATCAGCAGAATTGACTTCTAAAACTTTACGTTTAAGTGCACTTATTTGCAACTCTACAGTTTCAGGATTTTCTTGCATACCTTTTATTTCGAATTTCATACAAAATTAAACCAAATCATTAACTTTACGATTCTTAATTTTACCATTGGATGTCCCATAAAAGTTTTTTATTCAGTTTAACTATTTCTATTGCACTACTCATCTTGAGTTGTGTGAAGGAACCTGAATTTAGCACTACACCGGCCATCTCATTTGAATCCATCCAAAAAATCACCAAAGCAAGTAATGACGGTTTTGGCGGTAAAACAAAAATCGATTCCATTATTATGAGTGTGCGCTTTGAAGATGGCGATGGGGACCTTGGAATTACAGCGGCAGAAATAAAAGCAAATGTAAAATATAAGGACTGGAGAAATTTTGAGGTCGATGTATTATTGAAGAAAAACGGCAAATATGTACCTATCTTATTTAGCCCAAAGATCGGTGGATTAATGAATTTCCAATTACGTCCCGATCAAAAACCAGGACCCATAGAAGGATCGATTTCCTATTCAACCCAATTTGTTTATGCATTCTACAAAGGCTATTCGCCTCTTTTCACTGAATTTAACGATACCTTAAAGTTTCAGATTTACATCAAAGACAAGGCATTTCATCAAAGCAATACGATTGAGACTGAACCCGTCATCATCTTTCAGAAATAACTAGAGCTTAGAGACTACTTTATAAATCTTACTATTTAATCGATAGTTCAACATCCTTTGGTCTTTCTCATCTTGTTGAATATCCAAAATATTTTTATTTTGAAAAACTAAAGATAAAGACTTCGTAAAATTATCAATCAGCTTGGATCTAAATTGTCTTTGAGATTCAGGTGCACTTTTGTGCCGACCAAAAAAAGCGATTAATTGATGGCCATTAACATATCCTAGTTCATAATTTAATAATAAGAAGTCTAATAACTTTTGCTCATTTTCTCCCAAAACATTTTTTAAATTTCTTTTTATTCGATTTCTCTTGATGTTGCCAGTAACGTAAATTAAAAACATGATGGCCAAAATGCCAATGCTTAACAAGATCACTTTAAAAAACTCCATGTACCAAGGTTCGTCTGTGAGCTTACCTAAATATTCAGAATCAGCTAAAACATCATTAAGGGAAATGGTATATTGAACAGCTTTTTTAGTTGTTAAATTTTTGGAAGAGAAATTTGATGACCAGACTAATAAGTCTTTCCCCTTAAAATGTATTTCATACTCACTAAAGCTTTCATTATTGGCAGAAACTGGCAATCTGCCCGAATTACGCCAATGATAGGTTTTGAAATTATCTAAAAGATCGATGATGATCATCGTATCGTAGCGATACACCTGAATCGATTTATCGATCAAAATAAAATACCTTCCGTTGAATAAGAAATTCCGATAGAGATCTTTTTCCATGTATTTCTTTACCTCTTCTAAATGTATTTCCCCTATTTTTTTAAAATTATGTTCCTTGAATCCGTATTCATAGATGTTCCAATCAAACATTGCACTTTCATACAGTTTAGAATCATTCACTTTCAGATTTGCCATAGTGAGGAAAACATCTCTTGAAGGCAGATAGGTTGAAATTCCATCATTAATTGCTAAAGGAACATCCCCCTTAACTCCTATACTCGCCCATTCTTTATTTATTGGGTCGTATTTAGTTAAGACATTCGTTGATTGCCAAAACCCATACCCCCCAAAGGAATACAATACCCCATTTCGAAGAAATTTATTCGCCTGACAATTTGCACCACGAAAAAAAGTTTGATCGAGGCGTCTTAAAACCCAATTTTTGCGATCTAATTGATATACTTGTCCCGTGCAACTAACTAATATATAAGATAAGCTGGAACCTGGAATTGGAATTTCCTGGTAGTTCCTAATGCCTGAAATCAGATCATGACTTTTAATATCTTGAAAAGTAAGGTCGGCTACTTTAATCCATTGGGCCCCAAATTGATTTTCAAATAATTCTTTCGTTTCAAAATTAATCTGGTAAAAATTTCCCGTGATCGGGTATATCCATTTAGCTACCTGAGCAGATGCGGGTCCAGCAAACGAAAGAAAAAGGATGAAAAAAAATAATTGGAAATACTTCATTGGAATTTAATTCTATCCAAAAATGCAATTTTTTTATATAAAATTTAAATAATTCTTATCGTATGAATGAGAAATCTTGACATAATTTAAACGAAAATGGCTAATTTTGAAAATCAAATCAGAGGTTGACAAAAAGATCAACCCATTGAAATAAGCAAACTATGACCTTACACCGCGAAGGAAGGACTTTATTAATCACATCACTCATCATTGTTTTAGGCATTAATGCAATTGTTGCTTATCTTTTTCCAGATCGAGAATACCTAAGGGAATTCATTGTTGTCATTACTTCTCTATTTTATTTAATCATTTTACAATTTTTCAGAGTACCGAAACGTCATACGGAATTAAATCCGCAACATATTATTGCCCCAGCGGATGGTAAGGTAGTTGTCATCGAAGAAACCGTAGAATCTGAATATTTCAAAGGTACGCGTAGACAGATTTCCATCTTTATGTCGCCCTTAAATGTGCACATTAATTTCAATCCGATTTCAGGCATTGTTTCCTATTTCAAATACCATCCAGGGAAATTCCTCGTGGCATGGCATCCTAAGTCGAGTACCGAAAATGAACGAACTACCTATGTAGTCAAACATGAAAATGGTACTGAAATATTGTTCCGTCAAATAGCCGGTGCACTAGCCAAAAGAATTTGTTGGTACGCCAAAGAAAACGACTCAGTGACCCAAGGTTCTGAATTTGGGTTTATCAAATTTGGAAGCAGAATCGATATTTTCTTGCCCTTAGATGCCGAAATCTGTGTCAATTTAGGCGATAAGCCTGTCGGCGGAGAAACGGTCATTGCGATACTACGCTAATTCCAACTCACCCAATTTTCTTCAATGAGTCCCATGATTTTCTCAAGGCCTGTTTGATCTTCCTCCGAAAAATCATTTAAAGAATCTGAATCTACGTCAAGAACTAAAATCACTTGGTTCTCATGAAATACCGGAATTACGATTTCAGATTTTGAGGCAGAGGCACAAGCAATATGTCCTGGAAATTCATCTACATTAGGAACGATGACTGTTTTTCTTTCCGTGTAGGCATGTCCACAAACGCCTTTATGAAAAGGAATTCGAGTGCAGGCCACGGGGCCTTGAAATGGTCCTAAGACTAATTCATCTCCTTTCACCAAATAAAAACCTACCCAAAAATACCCGAAAATATCATGGATAGCAGCGGCTATATTGGCGAGGTTAGCATACAGATCCGTTTCTCCGGCCAACAAAGATTGAATCTGAGGATATAAATTCACATACTGATCCGCCCTTGTTCCGTTAATTTTGATTAAATCTTCAGCCATGTTAAACGCTTGATTTAACGAGATATTTTTTCAACCATGATTCTCGAACCGTCTGAAGCCACTGGTTTCGATATTGACCTAAGTCTGATGTTTGAGGCGGGATGATTAAATCTTCTTCAGACAAATCAGCCCTAAGAATAAAATCTTTAATTTCCGTTATCGGGATAAGTGAAATTTGTTCCCCATGAATACTAGCAATTTGCCGATCAAAAAAATCAATTTGAAGCAGTTCCCCCAAAGATTTAAACCACCGGGTTGATGCATCGATCGAACAACCTGAAGCTTGATTTACGTCTTCATTAACCGCGACAATAACGACTTGATTAAATCGAATCTCAAAAGAAGCATTCAGTGGAGCTCCATGGGCAGCCCAAGCATTCATTTCATGTGTCAAAAAAGAACTTATTTGTTCAATTTCAGCGCCCACCAAAGGACGATTTACTTGATACACCCACACTCGGGACTGATCGGGTAATTGTTCGAATGGTATATACATCTTATTTCATTGCTTTTTGGACTAACTCCGCCAAGTCCACTACTTGGATATCTTTGTCATGGCCTGTTTTATTTAACCCATCTTGAATCATCACCATACAAAAAGGACACGCAATAGCTACTTTTTTTACACCGGATTCAATAATCTCTTCGGTACGTTTTACTTGGACGTCCATGGCACCTGGTTCCGGTTCCTTAAAAACTTGGGCCCCACCGGCACCACAACAAAGTCCCTTGGTGCGGCAACTTTTTAGCTCTTTTAAATCTTTTTGAAGTTCCGAAATAATTTCTCGGGGTGCTTCATAAATCCCATTTCCTCGACCCAAATAACAAGAATCATGGAATGCGATTTCCTCTCTATCCTCCTCGATTTCTATTTTACCCTCTTTCAACAATTGAGCCAATAACTCAGTGTGGTGAATGACCTCATAGGTTCCCCCAAGACTCGGATATTCGTTTTTCAACGTATTAAAACAATGTGGACAGGCCGTCACAATCTTTTTCACTTGGTACATATTCAGCACCTCAATATTGGTCATCGCCTGCATTTGAAACAAAAATTCATTACCCGTTCTCCTAGCTGGATCTCCGGTACAAGATTCCTCCGTCCCCAAAATGGCATATGAAATTTGAGCCTTTTGTAAAATTTCACAAAAAGCACGCGTCACTTTTTTTTGTCGGTCGTCAAAAGAACCTGCACAACCCACCCAAAATAAATATTCTGGCATTTCACCCTTAGCTAAATAATCAGCCATTGTTCGAATATTTAATACCACCTCCGACATAATTATTTAGTTAATTTTACGACTTCATTTAAAAATTTAACGGAGGCTTGCATCGGAAGCTCCGTTTTATTCCCCAAAATAGGTGATGTAATCACATGATTGCCTGATTCTGGGAATGCAATTTCTTGCTTAAGCGCAGAAGATGTTCCCAACTCAGGAAACATTTCTTGCATCGCTTTGACCGAAACCACCTGATCTTGATGCGCCTCATCTTTGTAATAATAAGTTAATAAAACAGGCATTTTTACATGGCTGAAAACTTCTTTGTTCATCGTGTGTGTCAAGAAATTTTGCATTTCTACCACAGCCTCAAACCGATAATGCAAATTCCAATAGGCGTCATGCGCCTTATTTTTGCTCGGTATTTCATTGTATTCACCCCCTTTTATCAGTCGAGCTAATTGGAGCCCCCAAGGATTATCCAAAATTGCTGCGCTAGGATCTGCCACTTCAATGCATGGACCATATAAAATGATGGCTTTAATTTCTGGGTGCTTTGAGGCTAAATAGATCGTCATTGCTCCCCCGAAGGAGGTTCCCATCACAATTACCTCTTGGCCCAGTTTTTTCGCTATGGCCAAATAATTTTCAACGCTCGCATAATAATCATCAGCCGTCACATTTCCCAAAGTGTGATCTGAGGTCTTTTCCCCATGTCCTGCGACTCTTGCTAAAACTAAATTTCCGTTGAACGCTGCGGCAACTTGTCGGTGTACCGGATCACCTTCCATCTGCGAGGCTGAAAACCCATGCACATATAAAAAAGCATATTTAGTTTTTTGAGGATGTAAGGAATCAGCCCAAATAATTTTTGCTTCATTCCCAGGTTTTAACTCCTTATTGGCTAATTCCTTCTGCTGGATAAACTCGGAAATTTGCCGCATCGAATCCGGGATTTGAGTCCAAGTTGGACTTGCATTCAACAGCGGTGCATTGGGTTTAGGTCCTACAAAATAAATGACGATCAGGGCTAAGAGTCCTATGAATACTTTTTTCATTGCTTATGATTTTGTCCAATTCATTCGATCCGAAGGATTGAATTTCCATGGGGCTTGATTTGTTTCAATATTTGAAAACATGGAATTCCATGCCGCAGGTGCATCCGACATTTCCATGATTTGGTACCTTCTCAATTCCAAAATAATGTTTAGGGGCGATAATTCCATCGGGCAGGCCTCCACACATGCTTGACAAGTCGTACAAGCGCGTAATTCCTCCCCACTGATTTTATCCAATAATGATTTGCCATCATCAACAAATTGGCCTTTGTTTTTGGACAAAATCACGCCCACTTCCTCCAACCGATCTCTCGTGTCCATCATTATTTTCCGAGGAGATAATAATTTACCTGTTTGATTGGCTGGACATTGATCTGTACAACGTCCACATTCGGTACAACTATAAGCGTCTAATAAATTCTTCCAGTTCAAATCCATGACATCCTTGGCCCCAAATCGAAGGCTGGTCGGCGCAGCTTCACCCGATACACTTTGGCCTAGCATCAATTTGACTTCGTGGGTCACCGATGACAAACTAGGAATATAAGCGGATGATTTTAAACTAGAATAATACGCGGCAGGGAACGCAAAAAAGATATGCAAGTGCTTGGAATAAGTTACATAAAGGGCAAATCCCAAGATGCCGGCGATGTGAAACCACCATGATACTCGTTCCATTACATACAACGTTTCTGTACTGTAGGCGTTCAAAAATGGAATTAAATTTCTTGAAACGATGAACGAGCCTACCTCGTGGTAATGTTCCACTGCTCTACTTTGCAAAATCGCATCCGCAGCATTCATCGTCCATAAGGCAAACATTAACACACACTCGACAATTAAAATAGTATACGCATCTCGGATAGGAAATCCCTTTAATTCTGAATGTTTTTCAGGTTGCAAACGTTGCACTTTGAAAATACCCCGACGCGCAAAAAATACGAGACATGCTATAAAAACACCGCCAGCTAAAAGCTCGAAAAAATTCAAAAGCAAGGGATAAACTATTCCTAAAAATGGAGCAAACAATCGATGTGTTCCTAAAATCCCATCCAAAATAATCTCCAGAATTTCTGCATTAATTAAAACAAAACCGATATAAATCAAGAAATGCATGAGGCCAACAAAAGGTTTTTGAAACATCTTTTTTTGCCCGAAAGCTAGTAGAAATACTCGCTTCCAGCGCTCGGCCGGTTGGTCTGATAATTGGATAGGCTGTGACAATCGAATCGTAGCTATAATACCTTTAAATCGCATCGCGATTAAATAACTCATGGAAGCCAACAACGCGATAAAAAGAAATTGAAAAAAATAGGTCATATCCATTTATTAATCAAAAAGCGCCCCTAAGGGATAAAGCATTTAGGCAATAATTTCAAGCCGAAAACTAAATAAATTTAAGCTAGAAAAAAATCAAATTGATCATATTTTAAGGTAAATATTTATCACAAGAAAAATTACCTCTGAAAGCCCAATTATTCTAAGCCGTACACTAAAGTTCTTTTTTCAAAAATCTACCTGTATGGCTATTTTTAGCTTTGGCCACTTGCTCCGGTGTTCCCGAAATGAGCAATTGGCCCCCGGCGTTCCCTCCTTCTGGCCCCATATCTATAATATAATCCGACACTTTGATCACGTCCATATTGTGTTCAATCACCAAAATTGTATTCCCTTTATCCACCAGTTTTTGCAGCACATCCAAGAGCAATTTTACATCTTGAAAATGCAATCCTGTGGTAGGTTCGTCCAGCACATACAAAGTTTTGCCCGTATCTTTTTTTGATAATTCCTCTGCTAGTTTAACCCTTTGGGCCTCGCCTCCAGATAAGGTAGTTGCATGCTGGCCTAAAGTAATATAACCTAAACCCACTTCAGATAGGGTTTGAACCCGACGGAAAATACGGGGTTGATGCTCAAAAAAATCGAGCGCTTGTTCCACCGTCATATCGAGCACATCTGAAATCGATTTCCCCTTGAAACGAACTTCCAAGGTTTCACGATTAAATCTTTTTCCCTTACAAGTTTCGCATTCAACGAATACATCGGGTAAAAACTCCATCTCTATTTTTTTTCTACCTGCTCCTTCGCAACCTTCGCAGCGACCCCCTTTGACATTGAAACTAAATCGACCCGCCTTGTAGCCTCGAATTTTAGATTCAGGCAATTCACAGTATAAAGTCCTGATATCCGTGTACATATTGGTGTAGGTGGCTGGGTTTGAACGTGGCGTCCGACCGATGGGCGACTGATCTACCTCGATAACCTTGTCGATAAATTCCAAGCCTGTGATGGACTTAAAAGGCAAGGGTTCACGTTTCGTTCGATCAAAAAATTGCTTCAATTTTAACACCAAGGTGTCATGAATTAAAGTCGATTTTCCTGAACCAGAAACACCGGTAACCGTAATAAATTTACCCAAAGGAAATTCAACGTTTACATTTTTTAAATTATTTCCGTGTGCCCCTTTAAGCACAATGGAATTCCCGTTCCCAGCTCTACGAACCGTTGGCGCTTCAATTTTCAAAGCCCCATTTAGGTATTTGGCTGTAGGGGTCCCTAGTTTTAAAAATTCTGAAGGACTTCCAAAACCAACCACGTGCCCACCATGTCTACCCGCTCCAGGCCCAATATCCAATATATAATCGGACTCTAACATCATGTCTTTGTCGTGTTCGACGACAAGCACTGAATTTCCTAAGTCGCGCAAATCTTTTAAGGCTAAAATCAACTTTTCATTATCGCGCTGATGTAATCCGATGGAGGGTTCATCCATAATGTAAAGTACCCCGACTAATTGCGTACCAATTTGAGTCGCCAAACGAATTCGCTGGGATTCACCACCCGACAAACTTTTCATCGGCCGGTCAAGCGTTAAATAGGTAAGTCCTATTTGCGTCAAAAACCCAATTCTTTTTTTAATTTCTTTTAATACCTCTGTGGCAATTTGTTTTTGTCGGTCTGAAATTCTTTCTTCCAAATTAGAAAACCACTCGGCCAAATCACTGACATCCATTTGGGCTAATTCGCCTATATGCTTACCATCAATTTTAAAATGCAATGACTCCTTTTTCAATCTAAAGCCATCACAATCCGGACAAATTTTAATCTCTAAAAAATCCTTTAGCCAATCTTGCGTTTTTTCAGACCCGTTGTCTTGTTGGCGCTTCAGAAAATTAATAATTCCATCATATTTGGTACTCCATTCGGTCCCTACATATTTTTTTGAAGGCACGGGAACGGGCTCATCGGTTCCATAAAGCATTAGCTCTACAGCCTCCCGAGGGAATTTAGCGATGGGTGTCGACAATCCAACTGAATAAGGTTTTAATAAAACCTCTAATTGTTTGAAAATCCATAACTCCCTATATTCCCCGATGGGCGCAATAGCTCCCCGGATAATGCTGAGAGATGGATCTGGAATGACAGATTCTTCGGTGATTTCTTCCACAACACCTAGGCCATTGCAACAAGGACATGCGCCATAAGGACTATTAAACGAGAAGGAATTGGGGGCAGGTTCGTCATAGGATAGACCTGTTTTGGGATCCATCAGGGTTTGGGAGAAATAATGCAATTTTCCCGACTCATCCAGAACAAAAACTTGGCCTTTGCCTATGTTCATGGCCGTCTGCAATGATTGTGAAATGCGAAGCCTTTCGGTATCTGAAACGATGAGTCGATCCACGACAACTTCCACATCATGCACCTTAAAACGGTCTAATTGCATTTTAGGAATTAAGTCCATCACTTCGCCATCCACACGAACTTTGGTATATCCCCATTTAGCTATTTGAACAAAAAGTTCTCGGTAATGTCCCTTACGACCTTTCACTAAAGGGGCTAAAAACCACACTTTAGAGGAAGAGAATTGACTCATTAAAGTCGATATAATTTGATCCACCGACTGCTTGACCATGCGTTCGCCAGATAAATACGAAAAAGCATCTGAAGCCCGAGCAAAAAGCAATCGCATAAAATCGTAAATCTCTGTGGTGGTTCCTACGGTAGACCTTGGATTCTTAGAAGTTGTCTTCTGTTCAATGGATATCACGGGAGACAATCCATTTATTTTGTCCACGTCTGGACGTTCCATGTTCCCTAAAAATGATCGGGCATAGGCCGAAAAACTTTCCATGTAGCGCCTTTGACCTTCCGCATAAATGGTATCAAAGGCAAGAGAAGATTTTCCTGAGCCAGAAATCCCCGTAATAACGACTAGCTGGTTGCGGGGAATGGAAACATCAATGTTTTTTAAATTATGTTCACGAGCGCCCAACACCTCAATGTGAGAAAAACCAGTTAAATCTTTGGGTTGCTGCATATGGAAAAATCAAATATAATTCGCAAAGGTACAAAAAAAGAGGCTGTCCTTTTAGGGACAGCCTCAAGATAATTTTCTATGAATTTTACTTATTCAATAACTGGTCAAAAGTTAAAGAAACGTAGTAAATACTTCCAACCGTTGGGTTAGCCCATCCTGTCGTGTAAGCAGCACCTAATAAATTAGAACCACCTACTTTCAAAATAGTCTTCATCGCAGATAATTTCTTGCTAACCTGCGCATCTAAGGTATGGAAAGCAGGAATTAAACTTTGCTGGGATTGATTAACTACTTGGTTAACGATCGACGACTGCCAAACAAATTGATCTTGGAATCTCCAAGCGGTACTGAATCCCCAACCAGAACCACCGATGTTACGGTTTCCTAAAGTAACGTTTGTGCGATAATTAGGTGTGTTAAAGGCTAATTGGTAATCCACTAAACCACCGTTATCCTTCACTGCATTGTATGAAACGTTTGTTCCTAAAGCCCAGTTAGATCCTAATTGGTAATCTAAACTTAAACCCCAACCGTTTGTAACCACCTCATTCTGAACGTTAGATGGGAAAGAGAAAACTTTATTTCCTACCACCGTTGCGTCATTGTGCTGAGAAGGTAATTGAACTACCACCATACCTGCTGAGAAATTAGTAAAGTTCGATTGGTAGATATAGAAATCGGCCAATAACTTATCACTTAAAAATCCTTTATAACCAAATTCAACTGTTTGAACTTGCTCTGGCTTCCAGCCTTTAGCTGTATATACTTCAGGCTTTCCTGCTAACACAGATTGTAAGGTAAATGAATTACCCGATAACTTATAACGATCTTGAACCACTGGAAGACCTCCTAGCAAACGAGCTGAAGGAGTATTTAAGTTGATATACTGATCTTGTGTCGTTGGAATACGGAAACCTGTTTGATAAGAAGCACGGAAATTAGAACGTCCTTGTGTTAAAACCCCAGTCAAACGTGGGCTAAATTGGCCTTCAAAGTTTTCGTTTTTGTCATAGCGCATAGAACCCGTTAATTTAAATTTATCCGCGAACATCTTTTTACCTACTTGAATATATCCACCAAATTCATTGATAGAGAATTCCGATCCATCTGCTTTCAAGGCAAATAAAGAACCCTCAGAGTTTAGTGCGTAAACTTGATAGCTAGCTCCCACAATCATTTCTAATTTCTTGTTTAACTTCTCAGTGAAGTTATACATTCCTTCATAGTGATATAAAGCAGACTTATCTGTGAATTTCGCGCCCGCTGGAAGTGCCTTATTTTTGATGGCTTCTACGGCTGCATTAAAGCCTGCCGTTCCTGGAACTAATCTTCTTCCGGCATCAGCAGCTAAACGAGCAGCAGCGTGATAATTAGCAAAATTAGCTTGAGTCGTAGCCACAGCATTACCAATCGCAGCTGTAGGATTTCCTGTTTGCGCTAATGTGGTTTGTAAAACAGTACCAAAGTTGTTTAAAGCCGCTCCTGCAAATGCCCCGAAATAATCAGGATACCAAGCTGTACTAGGCTTTGCAGCCTCATTCACTAATTGGCCCAAAGTTCCTGTCGCATACGCATCTCCCGAATTCTCTTGAGTGGTGTAAGCACGTAAGAAGAAATTACTTCCTTTCAACTCAGCCTTGTATTGTCCCATGGAGAAATTCTTGATCGAATAACGATCAGCTCCTGTGTATAAAGTAGTACCTGAACCATAAGATCCTTGTAAAATCAATTCCACATTATCATTAAATCGATAATGCAAAGCTGCATTGAATTTCATATTGCGATTCGCATAAGAGGCTAAATCACTTTCCTTATACCCTTCACGAGAAATAAAAGACTTCGGAACGATGTAATTTAAAATGGCCGTTGGCGATAATAAACCACCCGTTGCTTTTGAGATTTGATTAATTCCTGCAGTTAATGGATGTGAAGGAACACCTAATAAAGGAGTCAAAGAAGATAACATTTCAACGTTGGTTTCGTCACCAAAAATACTAACCCCATTGTAGGCTAAATTTCCCATACGACTACCTGGTCCTAAAGTTGTACCATTCAATAAAGATTGATCACGGTAATCGGTTGACTGCCAATCTTCGGCACTTAACGTATTAAAATTAATTTTGTAAGCCCATTTATTATTGATGGCTTTGGCATAACGAATCGCGATATCACTGTAAGGAGTGGTTGCTTCAGGACGATTTGAAGCACTCATCGCTCCTACCTTCACCTGGGCACTTAAGCCTTGGTACAAGAAAGGGGATTTCGAACTCATTAAGATAATTCCATTTAAAGCATTTGGGCCATATAAAGCAGATGATGCACCTGGAAGTAATTCAACTCCCTCTAAATCTAACTCAGAAATACCTACGATATTTCCCACTGAGAAGTTCAAACCTGGTGCTTGGTTATCCATGCCGTCGATTAATTGAACGACACGCGTATTCCCATTGCTATTAAATCCACGCATATTGATGGATGAAAAAGAAACAGATTGTGTACTTGTTTCAACGCCTTTCATATTTCTTAATGCATCATAAAATGAAGGTGCTGCCGACTCTCTGATCGCACGAATGTCCATTTTTTCAATGGTTACTGGCGATTCAAGAACACTTTCTTCAATTCTAGAGGCAGATACGACAACATCCTGACCTAAAGTCGCTTGCTCTTTTAACGAGATGTTTAAATTTGATTTTGCTGATGATACAACGATTTCTTGGCGTTCATAACCGACCATAGAAACAGATAAAGTGAAAGGAAGTGGTGTACTTGTGCTTAAGGAGTAATTACCTTTTACATCTGAAATCGTACCAACAACTTTCCCTTTAACAGAGATACTAACCCCAATAAGCGCTTCTTTTGAAGCAGCATCACGAACATTTCCGGCAACCTTAGTCTGTGCCATGGCAGCAAATCCAAGAAGGAAGATGAACGAGAAAATGGGAAGGACTTGAGTAATAATTCTTTTCATAATGAAGATTTTTTAATTACTTATTTTGATTATTAGGTTACACTTTTGCAACAAAGCTACGTAAGATTTATGTAATGGCCACTTGTTGTATCAAAAAATTGCAAGTTTTTAAGAAAATATTTTTATTTCAAAACATGATTTTTAAAGGTTATAACCAATCTATCTGTTTTTTGATATATAAAAAGGCCTCTTTTCTTCTTACATTTGTTTATTAATATTGCGCAATGAGAAATTTTTATCTGTGTTTAATCGTTTGTTCAATCACGTTGACCTTACAAAATTGCAAATCCAGTACACCCGTGACACTGCAGGTACGTTGGAAAGATTCTCCGGCGCCTCCAGAATCAGATTATGCAGATGTAAATAATTGGGCAGCCCTACCTTCAAAAAAGGATGCAGCCGATCGAGTTCCCAAAGGATCACCCTTTCAGGATGAACAAGCATTAGCTAAAGCGGATGTTTTTTTCATACATCCAACAATATTAACCTATCAACCCACAAATGAATTCAAGTGGAATGCTACATTTACCGATGCCTATTTGAATGCCCTTGTAGATAGTACCACCATTTTAAATCAAGCCACCATTTTTAATGCAGCCGGTCGAATCTACGCTCCTCGCTATCGGCAGGCCCATTACCATGCTTTTGTTACATCCTTTAAAGAGGATAAAGCAGCCGCTCTGGACCTAGCTTATTCTGATGTGAAGAAGGCATTCCTTTATTACATGTCGCATTTTAATGAAGGAAGGCCCATCATTATTGCCTCACATAGTCAAGGGACCGTTCATGCGACAAGGCTCTTGCAAGAATTTTTTGATGGAAAAGAGCTTCAAAAGCAATTGGTTTCTGCCTATATCATCGGAATTGCTACACCGAAAAATATATTTCAACACATTAAACCCTGTGAAAACCCAACTCAAACGGGCTGCTTTATTGCATATACTACATTTTTACAAGGTTATCTACCCGATTGGCATCCCAATACCCCAACCGAACTAGTCTCCACAAATCCATTAACTTGGACATTAGACGACAAATTTGCTCCAAAAGAATTAAATCCCGGTGGAGTATCTTATGGATTCAAATGGGTCAAAAATTTTGCGGATGCACAAAATCATCTGGGAGTATTGTGGACCAATACGCCTTATGTTTTTGGTCGGAAGTTTGTTCATTTAAAAAATTGGCATAAAGCTGATTTAAACCTTTTTTATGCTCCTATTCGAGAAAATGCAAAAGCCCGAGTAGATGCATTCATGAGCCAAAAGCACTAATATGAAAAATACGTTCTTAATTATTATGGCGGGGGGAATCGGAACTCGCTTTTGGCCTATCAGCAGAAGTGCAAACCCTAAGCAATTTCATGACGTCCTCGGGGTAGGAAAAACGATGCTCCAACAAACAGCCGAGCGATTTGAGGGACTCATTCCGAAAGAAAATATATATGTAGTTACAAGTAGTGAATTTGCAGATTTAGTGAAAGAGCAACTCCCATATTTACATGCTGATCAAATTCTCAAAGAGCCTCAAAGAAGAAATACCGCTCCTTGCATTGCCTATGCAGCCTATAAAATTGGCAAAAAGCATCCAAAGGCAAAATTGATTGTAGCACCTGCAGACCATGTAATCCTAAAAGAAAATGCATTTATCTCACGTGTTAAAGAAGCGTTGGATGCCGCATCCGAATCTCATTTGGTCACTTTAGGAATTGTACCCACCCGGCCAGATACCGGTTATGGATATATTCAGTATCAACCCAGTGCCGAAGTAGCGAAAATGGTTAAAACATTTACGGAAAAGCCAAACGTTGAATTAGCCGAAGCATTTTTAGATAGTGGCGATTATGTATGGAATGCAGGCATATTTGTTTTTAGCATTCCGACTTTCAAAAAAGAATTAGAAAAGCAGCTATCACGTATGGCCGAACAGTTTGAAGAGGGATCAAATGCCTATTACACTGACCAAGAAGAAGAATTTATTCGAAAAGTTTATGGGGTTTGCAAAAGTATTTCCGTTGACAACGGCATCATGGAAAAAGCTCAAAATGTCAAGGTAATCCTTTCGGATATTGGTTGGTCCGATCTAGGCACCTGGAAATCACTTTATGAGATCAAGGAAAAGGACGAAAAACAAAATGTGATTGAAGGGAAAGTACTCATTTTTGACACCGAAAAATGCATCATTAAAACGCCGCATCATAAATTAGTAGTCATTCACGGATTGCAAAATTACATCGTAGCTGAGCATGGAAATGCCTTAATGATTTGCCCAAAAGAGCAAGAACAACAGGTGAAATTATTTGTAGAGGAAGCCACTAAAGTGGGCATAGAATTCAGCTAAGCGTTATCCGCTAAACTAATTAGAGACTCAAAATCCCACATCAATTTTATCTTATCAGAGACCTGACATGATGGTTGGAGTACCTGGTATCCTGTCAAAACGATTTTACTGTTAGGCAAATCCTGGCACATCCTAGCTAAATAGTTGTCAATCAAATCTACATGAGGTTCACTCGTAAAAACAGAAAATATGTAGTCAGGCTGATGAATTTTATAGGCTAATATTAATTCCTCATATGGCAAAGACTGTCCTAGATAAACCACAGAATGTTTTCGTGCTCTTAAAATGTAGTTAGCAAATAATATTCCTATTTCATGCAATTCGCCTTCAGGAAGATATAATAAAAACTTTTTTGAGTTAGGCTTCAATTTAAGGTCTTGAGCATCAATGGCCGCAATTACTTTTTGGCGAATCAGGTGACTAATAAAATGCTCCTGCGCAGGACCGACAGAACCCGAAAGCCAAAGAGTACCTAATCTTCGCATAAAAGGGTGAATAATATTCAATATATAGCTCTCAAATCCTTGCTTTTTGACCATATTTTCGGTCAATTGTTGAAACTTGTATTCATCCAAATCCAACATGGCTATCGTCAGCGCTTGAATCTGCTCGGGATAATCTAGTTCTCCTTGCGAAAGGGAAAGTATATGATTAAAGATATCATCATCTGACATCTTGGCGATTTCAGAAATCTTAAATCCTCCCTTATCTTGTAATAAAGCTATGTTCAAAACTAATTTTAATTCTATATCGCCATAAGACCGGATGTTGGTCTCACTCCGACAAGGATTTAAAATTCCATAGCGCTGTTCCCATATTCGTAAAGTATGTGCTTTAATACCACTTAAATGCTCTAAATCTTTGATTGAATAGGAACTCATAAAATTATAAAATGTATTTAAAATGTTTAAACCGATTTCAATCAAAAATGTTTAAAATCAAAAAAATTGCAATAAGAGCCAATGTCCTAAGAAAAACAAAAATTGGAGCAATGCAATTAATCGGAAAAGACTAGATTTTGAAGGCCATGGGCCCGACTGATATATATATTGAAAGAAAAAACTAAGAACCCACCAACCTACAAAGTTTTGAACAGGTACTTGGACATTCGACCAATGCCAAAAATCAAAATGAACCGCAACGGGCTCAATCAATAAATCTAATACTGTCATTAGTCCAGCTCCCAAAGCCGCCTTGCCTATTTTACCCCCTGCATTCCATTCTTCCACCACGGCATTTGTACTCATTAATAAAATGATCCAATTCAATCCGATGGTGATCGGCACATCTGCCAACTTCAATCCCAATGTATTTCCGTAACTATAACTTCCAAAAATTAAACCCGTTCGAACTCCTTGGACCTCGACTAACCAAGCAGCGATCGCAATAAATAATAAAACCAAATAAGTGCTCAAGGAAGGCCTTGGATGATAAAAAATACAAATAAATGCAGTAAACCAAAGGTTTAAAGGAACCAATGAAATGAATAAATTTTGAGTGGCAGGGATATGCATGCCAATTAAGCCAGCTGCATACAATACCATCAAAAAACGCTTTAGAAAAACGGGATTCATATCTACAAGTTTAATAAAAAAGTCCCAGCATTGCTACCGGGACTCTCCTTTTCTAAAATGGGGCGGATGATGGGACTCGAACCCACGACCAAGCGCACCACAAACGCCTACTCTAACCAACTGAGCTACAACCGCCATTTAGGACTGCAAAAATACGAAATGGAAGGTATATTGCAAAACTGAAATCAAAAAAAGGGAGAGAATTTAAAATCTCTCCCCTAAAATTTATTTCTGAGCAGCTA
>Ga0214919_10000632_pt1 | contig 59662 bp, 45 predicted proteins | sample LL1503_MetaG_FD_177994 | JGI IMG/M metagenome (GOLD analysis project Ga0214919, IMG submission 177994) | Freshwater microbial communities from Lake Lanier, Atlanta, Georgia, United States - LL-1503 | ecosystem: Environmental > Aquatic > Freshwater > Lake | place: USA: Georgia | collected... | reverse complement strand
ATTGCTATGCATTCACCAAACTTCCTTTTTGAGCTACATGCTTGCCTAAAATATTTCTAAGTGCTGCATGCAATAAATGGGTAGCAGAATGATGTACCGTTATATTTTTTCTATGGTTCGTATTTACTTGCACCTTCACTTTTGTAGAAATAGAAGCAGGAAGACTATCTGTAAAATGAATAAATAAATTATTTTCTTTTTTAGTATCGGTCACTTCTATGCTACTACCATCTTCAAATTGGAAACTACCTGTATCGCCCACCTGTCCTCCACTTTCTGCATAAAAAGGTGTTTCAGATAAAACCCATTGATAGGCTTCTTTCCCTTTTGCTTTTACTTTTCTGTATTTAATGACGGTGGCATTGGCAGCAGTGGCTGTATAACCCGTGAATTTTGTTTCTGTATCTGGATTGATTTGCACCCAATCTCCTGTATCAATGGCCGTGGCGGCACGACTTCTGTTTTTTTGTTGCAACATTTCTTTTTCAAATCCTGCTTCATCTACCTGCAATTCATTTTCACTGGCAATTAATTTGGTTAAATCTACAGGAAAACCAAAAGTATCAAACAATTCAAAGACCAATTTACCTTCGATGGTGGCTTGTTTAGGATGAGCCGCAATAATATCATCCATGCGCTTCAATCCTTTTTCCAAAGTGCGCAAGAAGCCTTCCTCTTCTTCTTTCACTACTTTAGTAACAAAATCTAATTGACCTGTTAGTTCAGGAAAAACATTTTCAAATTGTTTTGCCAACTGAGGCATTAACTGATGTAGTAAGGGATGTTTATAATCTAAATAAGAATAATAATACCTTACTGCTCTTCTTAAAATACGACGTATCACATAGCCTGCGCCTGTATTAGCAGGTAGTTGACCATCTGCAATAGTGAAGGCAATGGCCCTGATATGATCGGCAATAACTCTAAACGCAACAGCTTCCTTGGTATCACTGTAATCGTATTTTTTATTGGTAATTTTTTCAACCACTTCAATAGTGCCTGTAAAAACATCGGTATCGTAGTTACTTTTTTTATTTTGAATGACACGCACTAGTCTTTCAAAGCCCATACCAGTATCAACGTGTTTATTAGGCAGTGGCTCCAAGCTACCATCCTTTTTACGATTGTATTGAATAAATACATTGTTCCAAATTTCAATGACTTGTGGATGGTCTTTGTTCACTAAATCACGGCCTGGTATTTTAGCCATCTCTTCTTCGGATCTCATGTCTACATGTATTTCACTGCAAGGGCCACAAGGTCCAGTATCACCCATTTCCCAAAAATTATCTTTTTTATTGCCGTAAATTATTTTGTCTTCGGCCACCCATTTTTTCCAATGCATTAAAGCAACACTAGAAGCAGGCAGGTTTTCTGAGGCGTCCCCTTCAAAAACAGTGACATATAATTTAGCAGGATCAATCCCATATACTTTTGTTAATAATTCCCAACTCCATTCAATGGCTTCTCCTTTAAAATAATCACCAAAGCTCCAGTTGCCCAACATTTCAAACATAGTATGGTGGTAAGTGTCAACACCTACTTCTTCCAAATCATTGTGTTTACCACTTACGCGTAAACATTTTTGTGTATCCGCAATTCTTGAATGACTAGGCACTTGATTGCCCAAGAAATAATCTTTGAATTGATTCATGCCCGCATTCGTAAAAAGTAAGGTAGGGTCATTTTTTACAACAATAGGTGCAGAAGGAACAATGGCATGCCCTTTAGATGCGAAAAAATCTAAAAATGCTTGTCTTATTTCGGAGCTCTTCCTCATGTAGCTTAATTTTAGGCTGTGTTGGTCTTAAAAGCTATATTTGTTATGCTTTTTAAAATGACCTCAAAGGTAAGGATTTAGGGCTTTTTTATGGCCTTTTAGGGCAAATAATAGAACTTTTAGATGAAGAAAATAAAATACTTCTTTAATACACATACCCTTCGATTTGAAAAGGTAGAAGTTCCCCTTCGGGTCAGGCTTTTGCAGCTTTTTGGCTATGTAGCAGCATCTATTGTTACCGGGGTGATTATTGTGGTGGTTTTATTCCAATACATTGATTCGCCAAAGGAAAAGTTACTGCGTCAGCAAAACCAAACTTACAAGGAAAATTACAGTGTTCTAGAGGCGCAACTCAAGCAATTGGAATTACAGATGTCGGAACTCGAACATAGAGACAATGAAGTGTACCGATCCATTTTTGAATCTAGTCCAATTCCTGACAGTGCAAGGGTAAGAGAGATGGAGGCGCAAAAAGAAGTTCGATTGATTCAAAATTTATCTAATTCTGAATTGCTTAAAAATATGATCGGGCAATTAAATAATTTGAGTTTAAGAATGGCCTATCAAACCAAGTCTTTTGTGGAGATTAATTCCATGGTAAAAAACAAGGAAAAATTATTAAAAGCCATTCCTTCCATTCAGCCAGTGAGCAATAAAAATTTAAATAGAATAGCTGGAAGTTTTGGCTATAGAATTGATCCCATCTATAAAGACTATCGTTTTCATCAGGGTTTAGATTTTACAGCGCCATCGGGTACACCTATTTATGCTACTGCAGATGGGGTGGTACAAATTGCTGGTTTCAATACAGATGGCTATGGAAATAAAGTGGTGATCAATCATGGTTATGGTTATCAAACCCTTTATGGACATATGGTTCGTGTTAAAGTAAGAGCAGGCCAAACCATTAAACGTGGAGAAGTCATAGGCTATATCGGTAATACCGGAAAAAGTACTGGACCTCATTGTCATTATGAAGTAATCAAAAGAAACGTAAAAGTAGATCCTGTGTATTATTTCTACAATGATTTAACCCCTGCTCAATTTGATCGTTTGTTAAAAGCGGCGGCCACCAATAAACAAAGTTTAGATTAATTACAATCCTATTTTCATGGAACCACAATTACTACAATTTTTAAATCGCATTATGCGTACTATTGGGCTAGGCGTATTATGGATGATTGTCAATAGTAGTATTGGCATAATGTGGGGCTATGCCTATGTGGGGGATCATTGGCAATGGAGCAATATTCTATATTATATTTTTTTAGTGCTTAGCTTCACCGCCTTACTCTATATTTTATACAAAATTTGGCGACATCCCATTGGGATTAAAATAGATTAAAGCAATTTTTTTCGATTAGCTACTGTGGTCTGCAATGGCTTTCCAAACTCCATTTATTTTTCTAAACAAAAGGGTAAAGTAACCACTGGCATTGCCTACGGTTCTGGTTAAATAAAACTTTCCTAGTACAAAATAGTGGTCTTTATTCAATGGCGTAAAACTGATCAGTTCAAATTTTAGTTTTCCCATATGGCTGGTGTCTGGGTAATTCTTTTTGTAATTATTTAAAGTAGTAGCATAGCCATAGCTAGGGCCATTCTTGCCCACATACACCAAACTGTCATTTTCCCAATAGCCAATCATAAAAGAGGTAAGGTCGCCTTTATTCCATGCCTTGGTTTGGTTGGACAATAGGGTTCGAATGGCTTGTTCCTCTTTGTTTTGTGCAAGAAGGCCTGTACTGAATAAGACCGCCAAGAGTATAAAATATTTTTTCATAAAATTTAGTTTAATCACTTTTTAATTGTCATGAAAAGTTAAGACAAATAAATAAATAAAAACGCCTTAATTTACAGCCATGACTTATCAGCAATATTTAAAAAAGGATCTAAAATTTGCTCCGCTCTTAAAAGGTGAGCCCTATGTTTTAAAGAAAAGAAAGAATACGGGGGTTAGGCTGATTGCAAGTATTATCAGTCAGCAATTAAATACCAAGGTGGCCAAAATTATATTTTTACGTTTTTTGGATTTGTACCATGGCTATGAGCCCAGTATGCAAGAAGTCATAGATACGCCAATTGAAACCCTACGCAGTATTGGACTAAGTAGTGCTAAAGTAAGCTATGTACAAAATGTGGCAAGATTTTTTTTAGAGTATAAGATCACAGACAAAAAATTGTACACGATGGAGCCAGAAGCGGTGATTGCCTTGTTAACGCAAATCAAAGGGGTAGGCAGTTGGACCGTAGAAATGTTATTGATGTTTAGTTTGGGGCATGAAAATGTTTTTGCCGAGGACGACTTAGGCATTCAACAAGCCATGATTGGTTTGTACAAAATAAAATATACCACTAAAAAAGAATTGAAAACAAAAATGCTAAAAAAGGCAGCTGCTTGGGCCCCTTTTAAAACCTATGCCTGCTTGCATTTGTGGAATTGGAAAGACAATGGTGCGCTATAAATTAGGCGGAGTTTCTTGCCGCATTGATGACCCCAAACATGGTTCTAGTTAATAATTTTTCATAAGCTGCCAATAAGTTAGCATCCAAAATCGGCGATTGTACTTTACACAAAGTATATTGCTGAATGGTTAACAAGGGAAGCACAATGCGATCTCTTAATAAAATAGAATGCTTGGACACTGTGTCTGCCTCCATTAAACTTTTAGCGTTGCTTAATTCTAAATACAACTGTGTTGTTAATTTAAATTCTTCTCTGATGGTTTGCCAAATGGAATTATAAGTTGGATCGGATTCGATGTATTTGGTGATGGCAAAATTGGACTTCACCATGCTCATCATACTGTTGTCAATTAAAGTTCTAAAAAATGAAATATTGTTGAATAAGGATTGCACTTCATTCCATAAACCTTTTTCTTTCAATACTTGTAAGGCAGTGCCCACGCCATAAAAACCTGGCACATTTTGTTTTAACTGACTCCAGCTACCTACAAAGGGAATAGCCCTTAAGTCGCTAAAACTTAAAGCAGCGCCAGTGCCTCTTTTAGCGGGTCTACTTGCAATATTACTTTTACTATAATAATTTAGGGGGCTAAATTTTTGTAAATAAGGTAAGAACAAAGGGTTTTCTTTGAGTTGCTGATAAGACGCATAACTAATATTGCCTAGTTCTTCTAAAATAGAACGGTCTTGTTCGGACAATTGCAATTTGGTATCCGCAAACAATTCATTACTTATACCAGCAGTGAGCAATTGTTCTAAATTATACTGCGCGGAATGAATGGTACCAAAATTAGAAGTAATGGTTTGCCCTTGAATGGTCAATTGAATTTCATCATTTTCAATTTGATTGCCCATGGAGGCGTAAAATTGATGGGTTTTACCGCCACCTCTGGAGGGTGGGCCACCACGTCCATCAAAAAATTTAACTACGATATGGTGCTTTCTTGAAATGGCAGTAAGGGTTTCTTTTGCTTTATAAATACTCCAGTTGGCTTGCAAATAACCACCATCCTTAGTACCATCACTGAAGCCTAACATGACGGGTTGCTGTCCATTTCTTTTGGTTAAATGCTTAGCGTACAAAGGTTGTTGGTACAAGAGATCCATAATGGCTTCTGATGCGGTTAAATCATCGATGGTTTCAAAAAGAGGAACTATGTCCACTTTTTCTAAATTTTCATCCCATCCGCACAATCTAAATAATGCATATAATTCCATCACATTTATTTCTGATTGGCAATTGCTAATCACATACCTATGACAACCCGCTTCTCCATTCATAACTTGCACCTGTTGAATGGCATAAATACTTTCTAAAGTGTCTTTGGTGATGGTGTCTGCAAAATCACTTGGATTTAATTTAGCTGAAAGCTGACTCAAAACATTGATTTGATCTGAGGTAGCTAAGCTTTCATAATTTTTTGGGAACAACCCCTTACCATTTTTTGCCAGCAATGTTTCATGCATGGTCATTAGTACTTGATGGTGTATTCTACTGTCTTGACGAATGTCTAAGGAAGCAAAATGGGTGCCAAACAAATTAACTTTATGTATTAAACTTTCCAATCTAGATAAATAAAGGGAATGGTCTTCATCAATAATTTTTTTTCTAATGGCTTCTAAGCTGGCGATGATTTCTTCTTTTTCAATGAGATGACTTTCATCTGCTCTAAAAACATTTTCATATAATTTTGCTTCTAGATTTGTTAAAAGTATATCGATGCCTGAAAAAGTTAATTTTCTTTTTAATTTTCTTACATCTCTATAATAACAAACAATGATGCTACTTCTTAATCCTTTGGCCACATTGAGGGTAGTGGCTGCATTCACAAATGGATTACCATCTCTATCTCCGCCTGGCCAAAAGCCTAATTCGATAAATGGATTGTTGCCTCTGTACTGACCATCAAATACTTCATTCACAATACCACTATAGATATTGCCAATGGCATGATAAAAAACATTTTCCAAATACCACATTAAGTTCAAAGCTTCGTCTGCAGGACTGGGCTGTTTTTTATTAAAAAAGGGGGTTAGGCCCAATTGTTGAATGTATTGGTTGATGGTATGAAAATCATTCTTGCCAATGGCTTCGCCCATATCATGGATAATGCCTAATACATTGGCTGGATAAAACTGTGTGGGGTGGGCTGTTAAAACTATACGGGCTTTAAAATTTTCAAGTTTGTTTTTTAAGGATTGATTTTTTCCAGTAAAGTTGGCATCTCTCAATAAAGTTTTTACACTGCCTGGTCCTTCTATATCGTTCACTGAAGTAAAGGCAGCATCTTCGATGGCATCAAACAAGACTACTTGTCTTTCTATGTATTGTACATATTTAAATAAGTGATCAATTTTTTCTATCTCTGTTTCTACCTGTGTATGTCTACTAAAAAAATAATCAATGATTTCGCTGGGTGATTTTCCTTTGGCATAACCTTCCTCGCAGGTTTGTAAGAGAATAGGAAGCAAAGCACCCACATTAGCAACGCCAGAGTAGGGCAATGCTGCAAATAAACTATTGTAGATAATGTATTTATCAGATACATTTCTTCTAAATTGTTGTGAATAGCTGTTGTTGGTGACTGACATAATTTGCGTACCAAAGGTACTACAAATAAAGTTTGGAATTAGGAAAGCCTTGCCAGCATTGATTCCTAATGAATGTTCGTTTTAAATTTCTTGACTTGGAATATGTGTGGGATGCTGAAGATCGTGGTAAAAAGCAAATGTCCATTGTTCTTTAGCGCCTCTTTCCCACCATTCACGCCTATATTCCATAGACTTTTTACCATCTAGGTCATATTTGGCCACAAACCTGGATTTCATTTGTTGTAATTGAGGGGCAACATCGCCACCAAAAAATATGCTTTCTCCATTTTCTTTGATCCATGCTACTTGATGAAATGGGCTGTGGGCTCCTGTCACTTGATAATGAATGAGCTCATCAATGATCCCTTCGTCTTCTGTCAACCACTGCACCCCACTAAAACCTGCAAGTGTTTCCACCTGTGTTCTTACATTGGGGTCTTTGGAATTTTCTAGGACTTCGTCGAAGTTTCTTTTTTGTACATAGTATTTTGCGTAAGGGAAGCTTATAAATCTTTCTTGATGGGTGGGGTGCAAGTAACTAATGGCCCCTAGATGGTCTTTGTGCAAATGGCTTAAGAATACTTTGGTGACGGAGGAAGGGTTGATGCCCAGTGTCATCAGATTGGCGTGAATTTGTAAAATGCCTTCTTTATTATGGTAACCCAATCCAGTATCCAATAAAATAATTTCCTTTTCAGTAATTACTACAAAAGGTTGTACTTCTACTAAAATACTCACCTTGGGTCGATTTTGAATTTCATGATGGCTGCTATCAAAAGGGACAAAGACCTTGGATTGGTCTACAAAAAAACTGCCTTCGGATAAAGGATGAATTCGCATGGCGCAAAAATAAGCATTAACGAAGCACCATTTGCCTGTCTGCGTCTAATCTTAATAAAATAAATAACAGTACGGTAAAAGTTAATAAGGAAGATCCGCCATAGCTAATCAAAGGCAAAGGAATACCCACTACTGGGAACAAACCAATGGTCATACTGATGTTGACTGCAATATGGAAAAAGAAAATGCCCACCACACTGTAGGCGTAAACTCTTGAAAAAGCACTTCTTTGTCTTTCGGCAATACGTATTAACCTGAATAAGAAAAATAGGTACAAGCCTAAAAAAATAAAAGTACCAACAAAACCAAAAGCTTCGCCTAAGGAAGTAAAAATAAAATCGGTATGTTGTTCTGGCACGTATTTGCCCCGGGTTTGTGTGCCTTTTAAAAAGCCTCTACCCCAAAATCCACCAGAGCCTATTGCAATTTTACTTTGTTTAACATTGTAATCGTCTGGTTTTTTACCATGACGCTCGCCGGTGCTAGTAGCTGATTTTTTATTTTGCGAACAATCGTACTCTTTTCCCACCATGCTGTAAATCCTAGTACTTTGATAGCACTCAAATACATGATTGAAAATATAAGGTACTGCAAAGCGAACAGTACCAAAGCAAATACCCCAAATGCCAAGTACGAGTAAAATTTTATTTTTATTTTTTTTAAATTTTTTAATCATGGAAAAAATAAATAAAACAGCAATTGTAGTTAAGATGATGGCTAACACAGATGGCTCAAGCAGTAAAGTGGCAATGACTAAAATAGCAAAAGAAAGCAATACTACTAAAATAACTGGAGGAAGTCCTTCTCGATACATGGCAAAGATAAAAGCACTGTATACCAAGGCTAAGCCCATCTCATGTTGCATGATAGACAATACAGCGGGTAGCGCAATAGCAGCGCCTGCGATTAAGTGTGATTTTAACTTTTTAAAATCGGTCTCTGGTTTGGAAATAAACTTGGCGATGAACAGCGCTGTAAATATTTTACACAATTCAGCAGGTTGTAAATTAAAGCCACCTGCAATGGGAATCCAGCTTTTTGATCCATTGATATTTTTACCTAATACAAAAGTTGCCAGCATCAACAATATGCCTGCTATATAGGAAAGGTTGGCCAAAGCGGTAAATACTTTACTATCTAAGAGCAAAATAAAAATGGCAATAAAAGCGCAGAAAATGGCGAAATAAATTTGTTTGCTAAAATTTGTTTTTGCAGTTAAAAAAGAATTGCTCCAATTGGCGCTTGGATTGTATTCTACCATAAAAATGCAAAGTACACCTAAAGCGACCATCAGTAAATAAAGAACGATGACTGCTAGGTCCGTGCCTTTAGAAAAATCGGTATTGGTTTTTGCTATCATCTTATTTTGAACTAATTTTTTTCTTTTTTTGAGTAGGCTTCAATGCGCTTTCTTTATTTTTTTGGGTAGCTGGACTTGGCGCAGTAGGCTGCTGAGTTTTTTGAAAACTATCTATTTTTTTTACCGTATCCATTTTAAGCTGGATGGGTACTGTTTCCGCTTTCATTTCCATGTCCCACATATCAGACAATTCATCATTATTGATATTGAGTGGTATTAGCATTTCGGTTTTATTGTTTCTGATGTACCAGTCTTTAATTGCCGAAGGCATTAAATCTACATTGGATAGGTAATCTACCTTGGTTTTACTTTCTTTGGTTAAAGTATCATTCAAATACTTCTCCATGACTAGTCCTGCAATAGGGCCCGCCCAAGTAGCGCCGAAGCCTGCATTCTCTACTATTACAGCTACTGCAATTTTTGGATTGTCTTTGGGGGCAAAACAAACAAATAAGGAGTGATTTTTTCCGTGCGGGTTTTGTGCCGTACCGGTTTTAGCACAAAATTCATGACCAGGTACTTTGATAAAAGCTGCCGTACCATAAACAGTTACATCATGCATACCGTCTTTAATAACATCAAAATATTGAGTAGGTATTTTAGTCACTTCTTGCTTCCTGCGGAAGTTGGTTAATAATTCTTTATCTACTTCATCTTCTTCTTCTACACTATCAATAAAATGTGGCGTATAATAATATCCTTTATTCGCAATAAAGGCCATCGCATTGGCTAATTGTAAAGGGGTAGCTGTCATTCTATCTTGCCCAATACCTAAGGTTAACATATAACAACTGTTCCAATACTTAGCACCACCAAAGTCTCTATTGTATTGTGCCGTATCAGGAATACTTGCTCTGTTTTCACTAGGTAAGTCAATACCTAATTTTCGTCCTAGACCAAAGCTATTCATGTATTGCTTCCATTTCAAATAACCTTTTTTGGCATCATGGTATTTAGGGTTGTCAATAGCCATTCTAAATACTTGTAAAAAGTAAGAATTACATGAATTGGCTAAGGCCAATTGTAAATTAGCTGCATGGCCTGCATTGTGGTGCTCACATTTTCTGGGATCACCACAAGATGTATACAATCCAAAACAATTGTAGCCAAAACTAGGCGTGATTAATCCTTCATCTAATGCAATCAAAGCGCCCATTGGTTTAAAAGTAGAACCAGGAGGGTATTGACCTTTAATGGCACGGTTGTATATAGGACGGGCTGTATCTGTTAATAATCTACCAATGGTTTTTCTTCTTTGATTACCCGTTAATAAATTAGGATTATACCCTGGACTAGAAGCCATGGCAATGACACTTCCTGTTTTAGGATTCAATGCCACTACACTTCCTATTTTATGTTGTAATAATTTTTCGGCCAATTGCTGTACTTCCACATCCATGCTGGTATATAAATTCCTTCCTGCAATAGCCATGGTGTCAAATTGACCTTTTTCAAAAGCACCTTGTATTTTTCCTTTGTTGTCCCTTAAATATCTTTTCACACCCCTTTGTCCCATTAAGATAGACTCGTATTGTTTTTCTAGGCCAGTCATACCTGCATAATCACCCATCTCATAACCCTCTTCACTATGCTTCTCTAAAAATTTAGTATCCACTTCGGCAACATAACCCAAAACATGTGCTGCTGTATTGTAAGGATAGTTCCTGATGGATCTTTCGGATAAGGAGAATCCAGGAAAGCGGTAAAGATTCTCTGTAATTTGTGCATACACTTCTGAAGAAAGAAAGGGTTCAAAAATTCCTAACTTAACTCTTGAATTTTTTATAATCACTTCTATCATTCTTTTGGCATACGCTTCCTTGTCAATTTTAAGAATGGCACAAAGTGTGGCGGTATCCACCCCCCTTGCTTCATTGGGGATGACCACTAAATCATAACTGATGGTATTTTCAAGTAGGGCTCTTTTTTTACGATCAAAGATGATGCCTCTGTCGGGATAAATTATTTTTCTAAAAATGGCATTGTTGTTAGCAGCTAGTACATATTTGGAAGAAAAAATTTGTAAGCTAATTAATTGAACAATAATGAAGGCGAAAACAATTCCGATAATAATTTGAATAATGCGGCCTCGATTGGAATTGTACATAGCGGTGAATTATCTTTTTAATTTTCTTCGATTCATAGCCAGCTCCACTAAGAAAATTAAAAGTACGCTGATTAAAGTAGTGGAAATTACTTTGCCTAAGAAATAGCCAAACGAACCAAATTGCAACCATTCTAGTAAAACCAAATAGAAATGATGTATAAAGGTAAGGGAGATAATATAAAAAGCATAAGGGCCCCAGCCCATGGATCCAATACTAGGTTCTCGGTTGATTTCCTCAGAAGCTTCTTGAGATAAAAGTAAACTCAATATGGTTGGTCTAAAATAACCAAGTAGGGTACAAGCGGCTGCATGCAAGCCTGGGGTGTTGGTGAATAAGTCTAAGGTATAACCAGTAAAAAAACCAAGTAAGGTTAGCGTAATTCTTCTAGTGCCAAAGGGCAACCATAGCAAAAATAAAAAATATAAATAAGGGGTAATGAATTGATGCAATGGGGGCACTTCATTCAGTATCACTATCTGGATGAATAAAAACAAGACAAACCTAATAAAGTGCTTTATAAGATTATTCATTTTTAGGCTCGTTTTTTTCTATGTTTTGTTGATCGGCCATGCGTTTGTTTTCTACCAAATAGATATATTCTAAATTATAAAAATTCGTGGTCGACTTTACATTCAAGGTCAAGTAATTGCTGGAAGGGTCTTTGAGAATAGAGGTCACTCTGCCAATCATTAATTGAGCGGGAAAATTGGAAGAGTAGGGACTGGTTAAAACAGAGTCTCCAATTTTAGGTGCTGCACTCTTGGAAATATTTTTTAAAACAAGTACACTGGGGTTATCGCCATCCCATTCTATACTACCTGCTATCTTGTCTTTTTTCAACATCGCACTTACCTTGCTGTTACGGTGTAGTAAACTCATTATTTTACTGTAATTGTCATTCACTTCCACCACCACTCCCACAATACTGCCTTCTGCACTGATAGCAGCCATGTCTTTTTTTACGCCCTGCAAAGCACCTCTTTCAATGATGATGTAGTTTTTTTGAAGGGTGAACGTATTGCCCACCACTTTAGCTGGGTAGTAGAAAAACTTTCTTGTTTTTTCAAGACTATCTTTTCTTAAAACAAGGACACCTGCTTTTTTACTGGTATCTATTGGAACAAAATTTTGTCCCAGCTGATTTCTGAGCATTGCATTTTCTGCAATTAATTGTGCATTGGTATTTCTTAAATTAAAAAAATAAGACCAGCTATTGTATTGCTTATTGATATTGCCAGTGACTTGATTGCTCCAGCCTCCAAAAAATGTTTCGTAAGTATTATTATAGGAAGATAACATGACCAGTGATACAATTTGCAGTATCAAGAAACTGAGGAAAGTAAAATTTTGTCTAATAAACGAAATGATATTCTTCATTTGATACTATCTCATGATAAATGGAAAACGTTGGTAATTTTTCAACGCTATACCTGTTCCGCGCACTACACTTTTAAGTGGATCTTCTGCAATGTGTACAGGCAATTTAATTTTTTGACTCAATCTCTTATCTAATCCGCGCAACAATGCACCACCACCTGTGATGTACAATCCTCTGCGATAGATGTCTGCAGCTAATTCTGGTGGGGTAGTTTCTAAGGCTTTTAAAATGGCCTCCTCAATTTTAAAAATACTCTTATCCAATGCTTCTGCCACTTCTTGATAAGTGACCATGATTTGTTTTGGTATACCTGTAACTAAGTCACGACCGTTGACTGGCATGTCATCTGGAGGATTGTCTAAATCTTTTAAAGCTGCACCCACATGTATTTTAATTTGTTCTGCAGTACGTTCACCAATCAATAAACTATGGTAACGTCTTAATGCTTCCATAATATCTGCAGTGAATTCATCACCCGCAATACGAATACTTTGATCACAAACTATCCCTGCAAGTGCAATTACTGTAATACCTGTAGTGCCGCCTCCAATATCAATAATCATATTTCCAACGGGCTCTTCTACATCAATACCAATTCCTAATGCAGCTGCCATAGGTTCGTGAATCATATAAACTTCTTTGGCACCTGCTTGCTCTGCACTATCACGTACCGCTCTTTTTTCTACTTCAGTAATGGAAGAAGGAATACAAATAACCATTCTCCAACTTGGAGGAAATAAAGGCTTCTTTGGATAAATCATTTTCATCAACTCGCGAATCATTAATTCAGCTGCGTTGAAATCGGCAATTACACCATCTTTCAATGGTCGAACTGTTTTTATACTTTCATGTGTTTTTTCATGCATCAACAAAGCTTTCTTTCCCACACCCAAAACCTCTTTCATATTGTTTCTATTCAAAGCAATAATGGAAGGTTCGTTGACTACTACTTCATCATTGTGTATGATCAGTGTATTTGCGGTACCCAGGTCCATCGCAATTTCTTGCGTAAAAAAGTTAAATAAGCCCATTGTGCATCAGTATTTGAATAGTTCAGATTGAATGTAACAAAATTCATCTAAAATCCTTACACTACAAAGCTTTTTACAAATGAATCAATAAATTTTTTTTGAAAAAAATTAAGGAAACTCGTAGCCAATATCTTTTCTAAAATACATGCCCTCGAATTGAATCTTAGACATGCCCTTTTCTGCATTGATGACGGCTGTTTTGAGGCTGCTCCCAGTAGCAGTGACCGCTAAAACTCGACCACCTTTGGTCACCACTTTATTTTCTTGAAAGCCAGTGCCAGCTTGAAATACATGGGTTTCAGGCAAGCTTGCGGCAAGTTCAATGCCTTGGATGGGCAAGTCTTTTGGATAAGCTCCTGGATAACCAGCACTAACGGCCATAACGGTGGCAAAAGAACCTTCCTGGTATTGAATGTTCACATCTTCCAAAGTGCCATTATCAGTAGCGGCTAGCAGACTTACTAGATCGGTTTGTAATCTTGGTAGAATTACCTCGGTTTCAGGGTCACCTAACCTGCAATTGTATTCTATCACATAAGGAATCCCGCCACAATTCATCAAACCAAAGAACACAAAACCTTTATATACAAGGCCTTCTTGCTGAATACCTTTAATAGTGGGTTCCACAATTTGAGTATTTACTTTAGCCATAAAAGCGGCATCCATAAAGGGTACAGGGCTTACGCAACCCATACCCCCTGTGTTTAATCCTGTATCGCCCTCGCCAATTCTTTTATAATCCTTAGCATGTCCAATAATTTGATAATTTGTCCCATCGGTTAAAGCAAATACGCTTACTTCAATACCTTCTAAGAACTGCTCTATGACTAGTTTTGAGCTGGCTTCGCCAAACTGCTTGTCCTGAAGCATTTCTTTATAACTGGTCAATGCTTCATGGTGTGTGGTGGCTATAATAACGCCTTTACCAGCGGCTAGTCCATCTGCTTTTAAAACTATGGGAAGGGCATGAGCGCTAATGTAGGCAAGGCCTTGCTCATAATTTTCAAGGGTAAATTCGGCATAACTAGCAGTAGGAATTTGATGTCTTTGCATAAAATGTTTACTGAAAGCCTTGCTCCCTTCCAACTGAGCTGCTTTGGCAGAAGGGCCAATAATATTAATATGTTCGGTTAAGGGGTCGTTCGCAAAAAAATCATAAATCCCTTTTACTAGAGGTTCCTCTGGTCCCACCACAATCATTTCAATTTGATGTGCTAGGGCTGCTTTTTTTAAAGCATCAAAATCGTTTATTTCAATGGGTAAATTTGTTCCAAATTGAGCAGTACCAGGGTTTCCAGGGGCTATAAAGATTTCATCACACTGATGACTTTGGGCCATTTTCCATGCTAAAGCATTCTCTCTTCCACCACTACCAATGAGTAAAATATTCATAATTAAAGGGATTGCACCACGAAAGTAAAATTTATTGAATGGATTTTATTAAATTGAGTCAATTAAATAAAACAATTCCTTATGTCATCCACTACTCAGAAACATCCCAAAGGATTATATGTTTTGTTTGCAACAGAAATGTGGGAGCGTTTTAACTATTATGGTATGCGCGCTATCTTGGTTTTGTTCTTAACCAAGGCCTTGTTATTTGACAAAGTTTTTGCCTCACAAGTATATGGTAGTTATACAGGCTTGATTTACTTAACACCACTTTTAGGGGGTTATATTGCAGACAGGTATTGGGGCAACCAACGCTCCATCATTGTGGGCGGCTTGGTAATGGCCATTGGGGAATTTGTATTATTTTTTTGCGGGCATTTTTATGAAAATGTAGGACTAGCCATGCCCCTATTTTATATTGGATTGGGTTGTATGATTGCAGGCAATGGCTTTTTCAAGCCCAATATTTCAAGTTTGGTGGGGCAGCTCTATCATAAGGGAGATAAAAAAATTGACTCTGCCTATACCATATTTTATATGGGCATCAATACAGGAGGCGCCATCGGACCTTTTGTCTGTGGATTTTTTGGAGATACAGGCAAGTCGGGCGATTTTAAATGGGCTTTTTTTGCAGGCGGGGTAGCGATGTTGTTAAGTGTGGTGACTCAAATATTATTTCAGAAAAAATATTTAAGAGATCCAGAAGGTAAATTGTTAGGAGAAGCGCCTGCAGACGCCCCTAAATGGTTTCAAAAAATTCCAGTGATGATTTTATTTTTATTGGGCTTGTCTTTAATCATGATTGCACTGGTCTACATTGATGTAAAAGTGGTGAGCTATTTATTTTATTTACTCTTGGTTTGTATTTTATTGATTGCTTTTATTGTATTTACAGATAAATCGTTGGGCAGTATAGAAAAACAAAAAGTGTCGGTCATTTTTGTGGTTTCCTTTTTTGTGGTTTTCTTTTGGAGTGCCTTTGAACAAGCTGGTGCAAGCTTGACTTTTTTTGCAGAGGAGCAAACCCAAAGAAATATCGGATGGTTTACGGTGCCCTCTAGTTTTTTTCAATCTTTGAATTCGCTTTTTGTAGTGACCTTGGCGCCTTTGATGGCATGGCTTTGGATCAAGTTGGGCAAACACGAGCCTTCTTCTCCTTATAAAATGGCAGCGGGTTTATTTTTATTGGCCTTGGGTTATTTGTGGATTGCCACAGGAGTTGATGGAGTAGGGCCAGGTATTAAAGTAAGTATGATTTGGTTGATAGGTATGTACATGATGCATACTTTTGGAGAATTGTGCTTGTCGCCTATTGGTTTGTCCTTAGTGAATAAATTAGCGCCTATTAAATTTGCTTCTTTGCTCATGGCCGTATGGTTTACAGCCAATGCTTTTGCGAATAAATTAGCAGGGGTATTCAGTGCTTTGTATCCTGAAAATGGCAAGCATACTTCTTTTGCAGGCTATCAAATTGCCAACTTGCATGATTTTTTTATGTTCTTTGTTTTTATGGCAGGTACCGCTTCAATTATATTATTCTTCCTCTCTAAAAAATTAAAAAACTTAATGGAGCAGTAGTTGCTAAAATTGAAATCTTACACTACCAAAAACGCCAAAGTTTTGAATGGGCTGAATTCTTGAAGGACTAAGATTTGCTGGATTGGGAGGCGCTTGTCTCCAAACAAAATCAATCCTAAAAAATTTAAAAATATTATCAAAGCCCGTACCGTATTCTACATAAAATTTAGACTTTAAAGACCTTAATTGATAGGGTCCCAACTCTGTTCTGTTAAAAGTTCTATTGGATGAATTCATTTCTCCTATCACTCCTTTAAAAGTCCAAAATTGTCTAATTTTTGTTTTGCGCAAAAATGGAATAAGATTGAGCAGCTTTTTTTCAAAATTATGTTCAATTTGAAAACCTGCATAAGAGTCGCTGTAATATTCAAAACGGTTCATTAAATTAAATCCATTTTTATTGTATACATATACTTCATTGCCAGGATGTAATTCCAACAACATAAAGGGCAGGCTGTCTCCTAAAATTTTTCCTGCATAAGCATTGTAGCTAAATACTCCAAAATTGGGTATCCTAATTTTTTGCTCAATACCAGCATGTACTTTAGTATACTGATAATTGCTACCAAAAACACCCTTGATCCCTTCGCTCATCCTCAGTTCAAAAATGGGTTTATTCCCTTTGAGGCGAAGGACTCTTCTATTGCTGTTGATTTTTCTTTCTCCTGGAGCATACCTTACCCTAAACATTATATCGGTATTGATGATGGCCTGATTGACCCCGTTTTGATAAATGGTTTTACTTGGTAAAGGCGTATAAGGATTGTATTCGGTTCTTGCCAAGGTCCATTGATTGCTTAGCCCAGTGGTCCATTCTTTGGAAAAAGAAGCTTTCATTTCTTCGATTCCTAAAAATTTTTGTGGGATAGTGGGTCTTCTTAAAGTTTGGGAGAATATATTGTCGATACTTGCGTCTTCCTCACTAAATCTTACCCTGCCATTATCCAAGTCATTTAAATAAGACAATTGTAGGGCAATGCCCTTTGATTTTGGTAAAGTATATTGGACCGCTAATTTTTCTTTGAATTTTTGATCCTTGGTGCCATAAGCCAAGTAGCCAGAAAGTTTCCATCTTTTATCAAATAAATTAGTGGTGGCTAAATCAAATCGTAAACGGGTATTTTCTAATTGATTCCCACTAATCCATTTGAACCAAGGGCCAATTTCTATTTTTTTGAATTTTCGATAGCCATCTACTATAAATTCTATATTTCTTGTATAGGCTTTAAATAGGGGGATGGATTTTAAGGTATCAATGGTTTTATAAATACTTTGTTCATTCTTATTCAAAGGGTCATGTCTTAAATTGTTCCAATTGGAGGAAGCTAAGGCGGATGCACTATCCAACAAAATCACTTCATTGGGCTTTTTATTGAGTTGTATATTTTTAGCAACTAAACTTTGGTCCAAGTTAAAATTTTTATAGGAAATACTTTTACGCAAAATAAAAGTGATCTTGTCATTGGGAAAAGGAGATAAATCTGCCGTTATCTTGTCTTTAGAAAAAATCATTTTTTTATTCTCTAATTTTGAAAATTCGAGGTTAATATTGAGTCTATTGACAAAATTGATGTCGGCCGTTTGTGCAATATTTAAATTAATTTTATAAATGGCCCAAGTGGCTGCATCAATCCAAGCATCTCCTAAAAAAGTATTTTCGCCCTCTCTTAAGGGAGAAAATAAAAGGTGAAATATTTTAGCCCCTTGTACGTATTGTGTATCCGCTCCTTTAAACTTATAAAATTGGTCAGCGAATTCGCTAATGGGGCTAATAAATTCTTTGCCAAAAACCTTCATGTAATTCTCATAAATATTCATTTTTTGACTCACGCCTCCAATAAATTGCAGTAGGCTCTCGTTTTTGATACCATGACTTTGAGCAGCCTTGACCACCTCTCTTGAATTTTTTGGCGCATTGCTAAAATAAAAATCAGAAACTGATTCTGTCATTAAAACGGGAAGAAAAGGTTTTGTTTCAGAGACGCTATCTATATTGTCAAGTATAAAAGCAAAGGGCTTTAAAAATTTTATATTACTAAAACTATTTTTATTGATGTTGTTTAAATCTAATTCTAATTTATTGTACAACTCACAACTATACTGCGAAAACTGGTAGGGGTTGTTTTCCTCTTTGTGACTCACGATCAATTTCCACCATCGAAGTCCTTTGTTGAATTTTGATTTAACTACCGCTTCTGTGTTGACCTTGTAAAAATCAAGAAATAGATTGACCCCTTCTTTTTTAAAATAAGTAATTCCATATTTGGCGGGCTGATAGCCCACATAAGAAATAACTAAACTGTCATTGGGTATACTAGAGCGTAAAATTTTTATATTTCCAGCGCTGTCTGCTACTGTACCATTTTTTGCTAAAGCCCAAAAAGCCGTTGCGAAAGCAATAGGTTCTTTGGTGAATCCATCCATTACCTTGCCTACAATTATTTTTTCTAATTGTGCAGCTGCACCATTGGCTAGTATGAGTAGAGAAAAAAGAAAAGCAAAAGCGATTTTCATAAGGTAAACACAAGATAATTATATTTTTAGTGCAGGAGCAATGAGGCTAATAGAAATATTTAAAAAATATAGTTTTGTAGTAAGTTCTTGAAGAGATATTCCTTAAAATTATTACAAAACGCCCTTTACAATTTCCTCTACTACCAATGGGTCCAATAAAGTAGAGGTATCGCCTAAGTTTTTTAATTCACCTTCTGCTACTTTGCGTAAAATACGTCGCATGATTTTTCCTGAACGTGTTTTAGGGAGTCCCGATACAAATTGTATTTTATCAGGTTTAGCAATAGGGCCAATAATTCTTGTAACAGTTTGTAAAATATCTTTTCTAATACTATCGGCGCTGCCATGACTGTCTTGGCCATGTGAGCCAGTATAAATTACGTATGCATAAATACCTTGTCCTTTTACATCATGTGGATAACCCACCACCGCACTTTCCACCACACCTGCATGCATATTGATAGCGTTCTCTACTTCAGCGGTGCCAATTCGATGTCCGCTTACATTTAAGACATCATCCACTCGGCCTGTAATTCTTATTTGGCCTAGTTCATTTTTTAAAGCACCATCTCCTGTAAAATATAGATTTGGGTAAGTAGCAAAATAATTCGTTCTGCATCTTTCATGATCGCCGTAAGTGGTTCTAATAGTCGCAGGCCAAGGTTGGGTGATACATAAATTGCCTCTATATAAATCATCTTCCATAGTAGTGACTTCTGCGCCTTTGTCATCTACTAAAATAGTTTTCACACCTGGCATTGGATAAGTGGCCCATCCGGGTTTACCTGGTGTAATACCTGCCATATTAGAAATCATGATGCCCCCTGTTTCTGTTTGCCACCAAGTATCTACAATAGGACATTTTTTCTTTCCAATATTTTCATCATACCAATGCCATGCTTCTTCATTAATAGGTTCGCCTACTGTACCTAATACTTTTAAGCTACTTAAATCATGTCCTTCTACTGGGCCTAATCCATAGCTCATTAAAGATCTGATAGCAGTAGGGGCAGTATATAAAATATTCACTTTGAATTTATCAATGATATCCCAGAATCTTCCTGCATCGGGGAAAGTAGGAATGCCTTCAAACATTAAAGAAGTACCGCCTGCACTCAATGGCGCATACACTATATAACTATGTCCTGTAATCCAACCAATATCGGCAGTACAGAAAAATAAATCATTGGGTTGGTATTGAAATACATTTACAAAAGTATAATTGGTATACACCATATAACCAGCAACACTATGCACTACGCCCTTAGGTTTACCCGTTGAACCAGAAGTATATAAAATAAATAAAGGATCTTCTGCATCCATTTCTACTGCATCTACCGATGTGATTCCTTGTGATTCTACTTTGTTAATTTCATCTTTCCACCAAAGGTCACGGCCTTTTAACATAGATACAGCCGTTCTTGTACGTGTACAAACAATCACATTTTTTATAGTGGTATTACCTACTAGTGCATCGTCAATAATAGATTTCAAAGGAATATCCTTAGCGCCTCTGTAGGCTCCATCGCAAGTAATAATATAAGTGGCTTTAGCATCGTCTAATCTATCTGCAATACTTTGTGCAGAGAAGCCGCCAAAAATCACACTATGTATAGCACCGATTCTTGCGCATGCTAATACAGCAATGGCCAGTTCTGGAATCATACCCATATAAATACAAATACGATCTCCTTTTTTCACGCCATTATTAATAAGCACTTGTGCAAACTGAGAAACGTTTAAATGCAATTGTTTATAGGTAATGATGCGGTGATTTTCTGAAGGATCATTGGGCTCCCAAATAATAGCAGGCTTGTCTGCATTTTTTGCTAAATGTCTATCGATACAATTTTCGGTGATATTTAATTTACCACCCTTAAACCATTCTACTTTAGGTTCGGTAAAATTCCATTCTAATACCTTGTCCCATTTTTTACGCCAAGTAAAATTTTCTGCAATATCTCCCCAAAATTTTTCCGGATGGTCGATACTATTTTTATAAGCTTCGTGATAAGCATCTAAGGTTTTAATTTGATAAGGGTAACTCATATACACAGGTTGAATAAATAATGGTTACCAAATTTACATTTTTCAGTTTAAATATTTAACTTGATTACTCACTTGCAAACAAATAAACTATGAGCCAAGAAATAAAACAAAATAATATCGCTTTTGTGATAGGCGCTTCTTCGGTAGGCACTTTGATAGAGTGGTATGATTTTTACATTTTTGGGATGTTGGCGACCATTATTTCAAAACAATTCTTTCCCGCGAATGCAGGTACAGCAGCGCTTTTAAGTACTTTGGCCATATTTGCAGCAGGCTTTATTGTACGACCTTTTGGGGCCTTAGTTTTTGGTCGCTTGGGCGACTTGATAGGCCGTAAGCATACTTTTTTACTGACTTTAATCATCATGGGTGGGTCCACTTTTGCCATCGGACTAGTGCCAGGTTATGCCACTATTGGTTGGGCGGCACCTATTTTGGTATTGATACTGCGTTTATTACAAGGTTTGGCCTTGGGAGGAGAATATGGTGGAGCCGCTACTTATGTGGCCGAACATGCACCAGTAGGTCAAAGAGGTTTTTGGACAAGTTGGATTCAAACTACTGCCACTTTGGGTTTATTTTTAGCCTTAGGTATTATTATATTAATAAGAACGAATCAGGGGGTAGAGAAATTTAGTGCAGAATGGGGTGGATGGAGATATCCATTTTGGATTTCGATTTTACTGGTGGGTGTTTCTGTTTTAATTAGAATGCGCATGAGCGAATCGCCCATGTTTACCAAATTAAAATCGGAGGGAAAGACTTCTGCCAATCCATTGAAAGAAAGCTTTGGACAAAAAGCTAATTTTAAAATGGTATTGTTGGCCTTGTTTGGTGCAGTGATGGGGCAAGGTGTGGTTTGGTATACAGGACAGTTTTATGCACAGAGTTTTATTGAAACAGTTTGTAAAATTGATTTTATACAATCTAGAAATATAATGCTGGTGGCTATTTTAATGGCTACCCCTTGCTTTGTTTTATTTGGATGGTTGAGTGATAAAGTAGGTAGAAAATGGATTATGCTCTTGGGGATGTTATTGGCGGTATTTACTTACCGACCTATCTACCAAACTTTTTTAAATATTTCAAATACACAAAATAGAATTGATAAAATTGATTTAGCTAAAACAGTCGCCGCTCCAGCTAAAGTAAAAGTGGACAGCAAAGATGACACTAAAATTTATTTAACCCAAAGTTTTGATACAGCCTATACGGATGGGGCAGTTTTTAAATACATTAAAACTGATACCTTTCAATTAAAAGGGGCCTACAATGCACAGCTAGCGATTGATTCATTGAATTCAAGTATTTACCTTACTAAATCAGTCAAGCCGAATGTGGTAGTAGAAAAAACTTTAGGCCATGAAGCTTATTGGCAAATGATTTGGTTAGTTTTTATCCAAATTGTTTATGTGACCATGGTGTATGGGCCTATTGCCGCCTTTTTAGTAGAAATGTTCCCTACTAAAATAAGATATACATCTATGTCGCTTCCTTATCATATTGGTAATGGAGTGTTTGGAGGCTTGGTTCCATTCTTAGGCACTTTGATAGTGGAATTTACCAAGACTTCTGCCAATCCTAAGGGAGACCCATTGGCTGGACTCTGGTATCCCATTGGTGTTGCAGCGGTTAGTTTTGTGATTGGATTAATTTATTTAACCAATAAGACAGATAAAAACGTGATGGATTAAACTGCCTCAAACTATAATTAAATATTAAAAAAATTACGATGAATACAATAAAAAAATTAGCTGGCTATGTATGGATGCTGATGGCGCCTATACTTATTTTATTTCTCTTGTATCAAGCCAATGAAAAAATTAGCCATGCTGCAGCAGCTGTCAAATCCAATGTGATTTTGCAATGGGTGATTATATTATTGGTTTTTACACCCATCTGTATTGGTTTTTATATTTTCGGCACTTATGCATCCAAAGGAGAGTATGATCACTTGCCTGAATCCTCTAAAGAAGTATAATTCTAGCTTTGCTTGCGCTGAGATTCACATTATCTAAGTACTTTTGAGCCATGTCATTAGTGGTAGATCAATTGTCAAAAAGTTATGGCGCTCAATTGGCCGTGGATAAGGTTTCCTTTCAATTGAAACAAGGAGAAGTCGTTGGTTTTCTTGGGCCCAATGGTGCAGGTAAAAGTACCACCCTTAAAATGATAGCTGGTTTTTTAGCCCCAGATAAAGGAAGTATTCAAATCAATGGAATTTCCATCCATCAAGACGCGATAGAAGCAAAAAAAATTATAGGGTATTTGCCAGAATCCAATGCCTTATATGAGCATTTGTATGTCAAAGAGTATTTACAATTTTTAACTACAGTGCATGGCTTAGAAAATGCAAGACAAAGAATTACACAAGTAATTGAACAGACAGGATTGGGATTGATGCAACAAAAAAAAATTGGTAGTTTATCCAAAGGGTACAAACAAAGGTTGGGTATTGCAGCTGCCATAATTCATCAACCTAAATTGGTTGTATTGGATGAGCCTACCACTGGATTGGATCCCAATCAGCTGATTGAAATAAGGGCCTTGATCCAAACTTTAAGTAAGGACGCACTTATTTTATTCTCTACCCATATTTTACAAGAAGTGACAGCCATTTGTGATCGAGTGTTAGTATTGCATCAGGGGAAACTGGTTGCAGATGAGCCTATTGGGGCTTTGTTAGAAAAACACAATGCAAGTTTAGAAGAAATATTCAAATTGCTTACCCATTAAAAAAAAGGGTGTAAATTGCGGTCTGCTTTTGAAACAGACATTTTAGACCAAAAAAATAAACACATGAGTTACATTATTGAAGTGCGTGCTAGACAAATTTTAGACAGCCGTGGCAATCCTACTGTTGAAGTAGATGTATTAACAGACGAAGGCGCCTTGGGTCGCGCAGCTGTACCAAGTGGTGCAAGCACAGGTATCCATGAAGCAGTGGAGTTAAGAGACAATGACAAGAAGAAATATGTAGGTAAAGGCGTATTGAAAGCGGTGAAAAATGTAAATGATTTAATCGCAAAATCCATCACTGGATTTGATATTACTGCACAGGCCGAGATTGATCAAACGATGATTGATTTAGATGGCACTGCCAACAAAGGTAAATTAGGCGCCAATGCAATTTTAGCCGTAAGTATGGCGGTAGCCAAAGCAGCAGCTGAAGAAGCCAACCTGCCTTTATATAGATACATTGGTGGTACGAATGCTAGAACATTGCCGATGCCGATGATGAATATTTTAAACGGTGGCGCACATGCCGATAATAAAATTGACTTCCAAGAATTTATGATCATGCCAGTTGGTGCACCTAGTTTCAGTGAAGGTTTGCGCTGGGGCGTAGAAATATTCCATTGCTTAAAAGGGGTATTGAAGAAAAGAGGATTCAGCACCAACGTGGGTGATGAAGGTGGTTTTGCTCCGAATATTCAAAGCAATGAAGAGGCGATTGAAACAGTACTAGAATCGATTCATGCAGCAGGTTTCAAAACTGGTTCACAAATTGCCATTGCGATGGACGCAGCCAATAGTGAATTGTGGGATGCGAAAAAGAAAAAATATGTTTTCCATAAAAGTTCTGGAAAAGAAATGAGCAGCGATCAATTGGTAAAATATTGGGAAAAATGGGTGAAACAATATCCTATTGTATCTATTGAAGATGGTATGGCGGAAGACGATTGGTCAGGATGGAAAAACCTTACTGAAACAGTAGGAGACCGTTGCCAATTGGTAGGAGATGATTTATTTGTAACCAATGTAACAAGAATTCAAACAGGTATTGATAAGAAAATTGCGAATGGCTTACTAGTAAAGGTAAACCAAATTGGTACTTTAACTGAAACCATCAACGCAGTTACTTTGGCACAACACAATGGCTACAATACCATTATGTCACACAGAAGTGGGGAGACAGAAGATACGACCATTGCAGATTTAGCAGTTGCTTTAAATTGCGGTCAAATCAAAACTGGTTCTGCTTCTCGTACCGATCGTATGGCCAAGTACAATCAATTGATTCGTATTGAAGAGCAATTGGGCGAGACAGGTGTGTTCCCAACTAAAGGAAAATTAAAGTTCGGTAACAAGTAATCAATTAATTCTATTGATATACAAAGAGGAGCTCAGGTGGGCTCCTCTTTTTTTGCCAGAAATTGACTATTTTTACTTTCATCTACTTTATGGGCCTAATTAAAAAAATATTACCAGTGATCACCAATCGCTATTTTATAGTGGCCTTTTGTTTTGCTATTTGGATGATCTTTTTTGATCAACGTGATTTTTTCCAACAAAGAGAAAGAGCAGTGGAGTTGAATAAATTAGAATCTGCCAAAAAATATTATCAGGATGAAATTTCAAATACCAAAAAGCAGCTAGACAATTTACAAAATAATCCAGCGGCTATTGAAAAATTTGCAAGAGAACGCTATTTGTTAAAGCGGGATGGAGAAGAAGTGTTTTTATTTGAAGACAGCAATACAAGCGCTGAAAAGAAATGACAAAGAAAGAACGCTATCAGTGGGTACTTGATTATTTTCAAACGCATGTACCTATCGCAGAAACTGAATTACAGTATCAAAATCCTTTTGAATTATTAGTAGCCGTTATTTTATCTGCACAGTGCACCGATAAGCGGGTGAACTTAACCACCCCTTCTATTTTTAAAAAATTCGCCACTCCTCAAGCAATGGCCAAGGCTAGTTTTGAGCAAATGTTTACACTTATTAAAAGCATTTCTTATCCCAATAACAAAGCCAAGCATTTAATTGGCATGAGTCAATTATTAATAGAAAATTTTAATGGGGAAGTGCCATTAACGGTGGAGCAGTTAATTACACTCCCTGGCGTAGGACGCAAAACGGCCAATGTAATTACCTCTGTGGTGGACAAGCAACCCAATATGGCAGTGGACACCCATGTATTTAGAGTGAGTAGGAGAATAGGACTGGTGCCCATGACGGCCACTACACCCTTGGCCGTAGAGAAATCATTAATTAAACATATACCTAGGTCTTTAGTGCATACCGCACATCATTGGTTAATACTACATGGTAGGTATACTTGTTTGGCTAGAAATCCTAAATGCGCTACTTGTGGATTGCTCACTTACTGTAAAGAAGGGGCAAAAAAAAGCGCCTCTTAAATTAGAGACGCTTTTATATAAGTTAAAGCGGTATGCTTAATGTAGCTAATAATTCACTACAAATATTGTTCCACTGCTGTTACCAGTTCTTGTTTAGTAATAGGAACGCCCATGATTTTGTTATAACCTTTAGCGTCTACAAAATATTTATCACGAATGATTTTAATTAACTGTCCGTTGTTAATTTCTGGAATGACCACAGTTTCAAAATTCTTTAAAATATCACCTAAGTTCTTAGGGAAAGGACGCATGTACTTAATATGTGCATGACTCACTTCTTTGCCTTGGCTTTGTAAATGTAAGGCAGCGCTCTTAATAGTTCCATAAGTAGATCCCCATCCTAATATCAATACTTTTCCTTTTTCCGCACCTGTATCAATAGTTTGTAAAGGAATGTAGTCGGCAATTTTATCCACCTTAGCTTCTCTTGCTTTGACCATGAATTCATGGTTCTCGGAATCGTAGCTTACGTTTCCGGTTTCTGCTTGTTTTTCTAATCCTCCAATTCTATGTTCTAAACCTGGTGTTCCAGGAATCGCCCATGGTCTTGCCCCTTTTTCATTACGCTTATAAGGAAGGAATTTTTCTTCGCCTTCGTCCAAGCCTTTTTTAAATTTCACTTCAATGGTTGGCAAGCTACTTGCAGTTGGGAATTTCCAAGGTTCAGCACCATTGGCAATATATCCATCACTTAATAAAATTACTGGAGTCATATGTTGAATGGCAATACGAATTGCTTCAAATGCCATGTAAAAACAATCGCTAGGCGTAGAAGCAGCAATAATAGGAATAGGCGCTTCTCCGTTACGACCATAATAAGCTTGCATCAAATCACTTTGCTCAGTTTTGGTAGGCAAACCTGTAGAGGGTCCACCTCTTTGAATATTGATGATCACCAGTGGAATCTCTAACATCATGGCGAGCCCCATGGCTTCAGTTTTCAAAGCCATACCAGGCCCTGAAGTAGAAGTCATACCTATTGATCCGCCATAGCTTGCGCCAATGGCTGCGCTTATACCCGCAATCTCATCTTCTGCTTGGAAAGTTTTTACACCAAAATTTTTATACTTACTTAATTCATGTAAAATATCTGTCGCTGGTGTAATTGGGTAAGTGCCTAAGAAAATAGGAAGTCCACTTTTTTGAGAGCCTGCAATTAAACCCATGGATAAAGCTTGGTTACCCATGATACTTCTGTAAGTACCTGGATCCATTTTAGATTTTTCTACTTTGTATCTAGAAGTGAAAAGTTCTGTAGTTTCTCCGTAAAAATAACCTGCTTTTAAAACATCAACATTGCTATTTAAAATAGACTCTTTCTTTTTGAACTTATCCTTTAAATATTCAATAGTAGTATCTAAGTCTCTATTGTACAACCAGTAAATCATACCCAACACAAACATGTTCTTGGCACGGTCTCTTTCTTTGTTACCTAAGTCGGTATAGGCTTTCAAAGCTTCACGTGTTAATTTGGTCACATCTACTTTAGTTAAATCATAACCATCCAAACTGCCATCTTCCAATGGGTTGATTCCATCAGCATAAGCAGCCAAACGTAAATTTTTTGTATCGAATCCTTCCAGATTAGCAATAATTTTTCCGCCTTTTTTTAAACTTTTTAAATTCACTTTTAAAGCAGCAGCATTCATGGCCACCAACACATCACAAACATCACCAGGCGTGTATACTCTATTGGAACTAAAATGAATTTGGAAACCACTCACTCCAGGTAGGGTACCTAAAGGAGCTCTAATTTCTGCAGGAAAATCTGGGAAGGTGGCCAAATCAATACCTAGTAAAGCGGTATTGTTGGTGAATTGCTGACCTGTTAACTGCATTCCATCTCCACTATCTCCAGCAAATTTGATCACGACGTCTTGTAAAACAACTTCTTTTTGCATATTGCTTTTTATTGGAGCACGAAGGTACAAAGCCATGGGGCTAAAACCTTAATTTTTTATAATTTTTTTTATAGTTTTCTTGTCTAACTTTACCCCTCTAACCCACTGGTTTTATGGCGCATAGCACCATTTTATATCTATTAAGTCAGTTTTTTGTTCAATTCCTCCCAATGTTGGGAAATAAGGAGGTCTTGGCCCCCTTAAAATTGACCCTCCATCTGCAGCATAATTTGGTGGAGGATAGCCTACTTAAACACATTTATTTAAGCTTTGATGATGGGCCTGTATTGGGCACTGCCAATGTGATGGAAGTCTGTTCCAATCATAAAGCCTCTGCCAGCTTTTTTGAAATAGGCTTGCATCAATCTAGAAGCAAAGAAGGCAAAAAATTATACAAAAAAATTCTACAAAAAGACAGTTTATTTGCCCTATGCAACCACAGTTTTTCACATGCTTATGGAAAGTACAAAGCTTATTATCATGCACCTGGGGCTGCTTTGGATGATTTTATGCATGCCCAAAAAATACTTAAGCCTAAAAATAATATCCTGAGATTGCCTGGTAATAATGCCTGGAGCCTCAAAGAAACCCAAAGAGCAAGTGGATTGGCGAGGCCCTTGGTCCGCTTATTGGACAGTGCTGGTTTCAACATTATAGGCTGGGATATGGAATGGAGATTCAATAAAAAAGGCAGACCCATTCAAAGCCCAGAAGCCATAGCAGCATTGGTAGATAGCTTATTTAAATTAAACCAAACGGTCACTAAAAATCACCTCGTCATTTTAATGCACGATCACATGTTTAGAGCCTCCGAAGATTCCATTCAATTAGATCAAATGATTGCTTTGTTGCAACGTAATCCCTATTATCATTTTGAAAAATTGACGCAATATCCAGGACTAAAGCATTCCATGAATTAACCTTTTTTTTGGGGAGGTTTTCAAAGTATTTTGTATTTTTATAATAGAAATTAAAATAATATTTTATGGCCATTTTTAAATCAAGCAATCCCACGCTCACAGACAAAATATTTGACAAAAGTTTAAATAGCACCGCAGCGTCCTTTGGTGTAATGAGTGTTCGTGGTACCATTCATAAATTTGGATTTTTATTAGCGATGGTCATGGCTGCTGCCATGTACGAATGGAATTTATATGCCGAGGGTAATACAAGCACCGCCACTACTTTAATGTTGGTGGGCGCCATTGGGGGTTTTGTCGTTGCACTAGTGATGATGTTTAAACCCAATTGGGCTGGCTACATTGCACCAGCCTATGGAATTTTAGAAGGCTTGTTTATTGGGGGTATCAGTGCTTTTTTTAATGCCATGTTCCAAAAATCTTATCCCAATATTGTTTTGCATGCAGTTGGTTTAACCCTGGGGGTGGCCTTGTCCATGTTTTTATTGTACAATTTTAGAATCATCAACGTCACCAATCGCTTGCGTTCTATCATCATGTCTGCGACCATGGGTATTGGTTTGTTTTATTTAATTGTTTGGATCTTAGGTTTGTTTGGAGTGAATATGGGCTTTGCATTTGATAGCTCACCACTTAGTATTGGCATTAGTTTGTTTATTGTAGGTATCGCCGCCATGAATTTATTATTAGACTTTGATTCGATAGAAAAAGCAGCAGAAATGGGGGCGCCTAAGTATATGGAATGGTACGGTGCTTTTGGTTTATTGGTCACTTTAGTTTGGTTGTACTTAGAAATTTTAAGATTGTTGAGCAAATTAAACTCAAGGGATTAAGTAGGCAATTTATCCCTTTAAATAAAAAATTATAATGGAGTTTAAGCGGGGTAAATTAACAAACGAGCAGCTAATCTTTTTTTATCGTTCTTTGCTTTTGCCTAGAATGATAGAAGAGAAAATGCTGCTATTACTTCGTCAAGGAAAAATTAGCAAATGGTTTAGTGGGATAGGACAGGAAGCCATAGCGGTGGGGGCTACCCTTGCGATGGAATCCAATGAATGGATCATGCCACTGCACAGAAATTTAGGCGTTTTTACTTCGCGTAAAATGCCCTTGGTAGATTTATTCAAACAATGGCAGGGGGATAGAGACAGTTACAGCAAAGCACGTGAGCGTAGCTTTCATTTTGGATCCAAAGCACATCATATTTGCGGGATGATTTCTCATCTTGGCCCACAGTTAGCTATTGCAGATGGCGTTGCACTTGCGTATCAACAAAGAGGACAATTAAAAGCCACACTTGCATTTACAGGAGAAGGCGGCACCAGTGAAGGTGATTTTCATGAAGCGCTAAATGTTGCAGCGGTATGGGGTCTACCCGTAATTTTTATTATTGAAAACAATGGCTATGGTTTAAGTACACCTACTAATGAACAATATCACTGTGAAAATTTAGTGGATCGAGCCAAGGGTTATGGTATGGAAGGTGTGCGCATTGATGGTAACAATATTTTAGAAGTGTATGAAACCATCAAAGGGGTTAGAGATTATTGCATCAACAATCAAAAGCCTTATTTAATTGAATGCACCACTTTTAGAATGCGTGGGCATGAGGAAGCAAGTGGGGTAAAATATGTACCCAAAGAATTGATGGAAAAATGGTCAAGAAAAGATCCATTAAAAAATTACGAACAGTATTTGGTGAGTGAAAAAGTATTTACCGAAATGCAAGTAGCCGATATACGAAATGAACTCAAGCAAAACATTGAGCATGATTTACAATTGGCCATGGAGTCTTCCTCTTTTACACCCAATGTGGATGAAGAAATTGCAGATGTATTCGCACCCATGGTACCCAATACCATTCCATATTTTGATCAATTGAACCATCCTATTTTAACCAAGAAAAGATTTATAGAATCCATCAGTGAAGCTTTGAGACAATCCATGGTATTGTATCCTGAATTAATTTTAATGGGACAGGACATTGCTCAGTATGGTGGTGCTTTTAAAATAACAGAAGGTTTTGTGGAGCAATTTGGGAAACAGCGTATACGTAATACACCCATTTGTGAAAGTGCCATCGTAGGTGCAGCCTTGGGCCTAAGTTTAGAAGGTGTTAAGTCTGTGGTAGAAATGCAGTTTGCTGATTTTGTGACGGTGGCCTTTAATCAAATCGTGAACAACCTGGCAAAAATTCATTATCGTTGGGGACAAAATGCTGATGTGGTGGTGCGCATGCCCACAGGCGCAGGTGTGGGTGCGGGTCCTTTTCATTCTCAAAGTAACGAAGCTTGGTTTACCCATGTGCCTGGATTAAAAGTGGTCTATCCTTCCAATCCTATTGATGCCAAGGGATTGATGATTGCGGCATTGGCCGATCCTAACCCAATTTTATATTTTGAACACAAGGCTTTGTACAGAAGTATGGAAGCCGAAGTGCCGGATGAATATTATCAAACACCCATAGGTAAAGCAGCTTTAGTAAGCAGTGGAACAGAGGCTTGTATTATTACTTATGGTATGGGGGTGTTGTGGGCCAAAAAATATGTAGCAGAAAATCCAAATCAATCTATCAGTATTTTAGATCTAAGAACCTTAGCGCCTTTAGATTACGAAGCCATTGAAAAAGTGGTAAAGGCTACAGGTAAAGTAATGGTACTTCATGAGGACAATTTAACCGGTGGTATTGCAGGAGAAATTAGTGCTTGGATTGCAGAGCACTGCTTTGAATATTTAGATGCACCTGTTATGCGTTGTGCTTCTTTGGATACACCCATTCCATTTAATTTGGAATTAGAAAAACAATATTTAGCGAATGCACGCTTAGATGAAATGATGGAACGCTTATTAAATTATTAAGTCCTTATATTTTATTTCTTGGATGAAATAAACAAGGCTACCCGTTTATGGGGTAGCCTTGAAAAATCATTAGATAAAGAATAAACAATCCTCAAATTTTCTATTGAGGATTGTTTTATAGTCTTTTAAAAAAAGCTTCTTTTTTTAAATAAATCATAAGAGAAAGTATTAATAACCCTTATTTTTTAATTAGGGTTATTAATAGTCTTTTAAAAAAAGCTTCTTTTTTTAAATAAATCATTAGATAAGGAATAAACAATCCTCAAATTTTCTATTGAGGATTGTTTATTCGGTACACCCTCAAAAAATTCCCACCCAATACTTTCGTAATATCTTTATCTGAATAGCCTCTAGCGATTAAAGCTTGTGTAAACTTAGGATAGTCCAATACCGTTCTTAATTGTTTGGGTGCAGATTCAATGCCATCGAAATCAGAACCAATACCCACGTGGTCAATACCGATTAATTTTACAATATGGTCAAAATGCTTCATTAGTACTTCTATATCAGGCTTATTGGCTTCGCTTTCTAGAGCATATTTATCAGCAAGCATGCCTTGCGCATATTCTTTTTGCATGCCTGCATTTAATAAGGAGTCCATTTCTGTTTTGTGGTTAGTTCTAAAAATGGCATCTTTTTTATTATAATTACTATCCACAAAGGCAGAGTAAAAATTAAGATGAATCACGCCTCCATTTTTTCCCACAGCCAAAATTTGATCGTCTTTTAAATTTCTGGTCACAGGACAAATAGAATAAGCATTGCTATGCGAAGCAATCACAGGCTTGGTGGTTGTTTTTATAGCATCCCAAAAAGTAGCTTCACCCACATGAGAAATATCAACGATGATGCCTAACTTATTCATACGTTGAATGATCTCTTTGCCAAAGGGAGTCAATCCTTTTGGCCCAGTATAATTCGGATCTTTTTCATCCATATGTGAACTCGCCCAAGTAGGAGAATTGTTCCAAGTAAGAGTCATGTAACGTACTCCTCTTTTATAAAAAGTATCTAAGCGGTCGATATTATCTTCAATCATGTGTCCGCCTTCCACACCAAACTGCGCCACAATTTTATTTTCTTTCAATGCTTTTTGTATGGCCTTCCAATTTTTGGCCACTACAATTTTATCAGGATTGCGGGCAGCAACTGCATCCAAGGTATCCATTTCTCTCATGGCCCAAGCGTAAGGGTTGGCTTTGTTTCCATCACACCAAACAGAAAATAATTGGTAATCCAATCCGCCTTCTTTGAATCTTTTTAAATCGGAATGATTGATACCCGTTAAATCCTGATCTAAACTTACTTTTTTCTCAATACATGCGGTCAAGGCATCATTATGCGTGTCTACTAAAACCGATTTAAAGTGGATGGCTTGAGCACCAGCATTGGTGGCAATTAAAAGTAAAAGGGAGGCTAAATATTTCATGGGACTAGATTGTTTTATATTGACAACTAAAATAGCTATTTTTGCTCACCTAAAAAGTACTATGTTAGACAAATTAGAAGCCATAAAAGCAAGATTTCAGCAGGTAGGGGTGGCTTTGACCAATCCAGCGATCATCAATAACCAAGCTGAATTTGGAAAAATGAGTAAGGAATACCGTTCCTTAGAGAAAATCATCATTCCCTATGAGCGCTATATGAAAGTCTTGGAGGAGCATAAATTTGCCAAAGAAACTTTAAATGGGGATGATGCGGAAATGCGTGAGTTGGCAAAAATGGAAATGCCTGGATTAGATTCGGAAAAAGAAAGTTTGGAAAAAGAGTTGACGAAATTATTAATACCCAAGGATCCACAGGATGATAAAAATGCCATTATTGAATTAAGAGCAGGTACCGGTGGTGATGAAGCAAGTTTATTTGTCGGAGATTTACTAACGATGTACACAAGGTATTGTCAGAAAAAAGGATGGAAAGTAGCATTAGTAAGTGAGAGTGAAGGTTCGGTGGGAGGATATAAGGAAGTGATATTAGAAGTAGTGGGAGAAGATGTATATGGTACGATGAAATTTGAAAGTGGTGTGCACCGTGTGCAACGTGTACCTTCTACTGAAACACAGGGCAGAGTGCATACTTCTGCAGCAACAGTAGCAGTAATGCCAGAAGCAGAGGAAGTAGATTTTGTATTGAACCCTGCCGATGTAAAAATGGAAACCTCTCGAAGTGGTGGCGCAGGTGGACAAAACGTAAACAAAGTAGAAACGAAAGTAATGTTGACGCATATACCCACAGGTACCGTTATTATTTGTCAAACAGAGCGTTCTCAATTAGGTAATAGAGAAAAGGCCATGACCATGATGCGTACTAAATTATTTGAAGAACAAGTGCGTAAACAAGAAGATGAAATTTCAAGACATCGTAAAACATTGGTAAGTACAGGAGATAGGAGTGCAAAAATTAGAACTTACAATTGGCCACAAGGTAGAGTCACAGACCACCGCGTAGGGGTTACTTCCTATAATTTAGATGCAGTCATCAATGGAGAGATTGAAGAATTTATCGAAGCATTGCAAGTAGCAGAGAATGCGGAGAAGATGTTAGTGAGGCAATAATTCAATCTTTATTTAGAAGCGATACTTTTTTCCCATTCCCAGGCGGTACGCATCATTTCGTCTAAATCATATTGACAGGTCCAACCTAATTTTTGAACGGCATAATCGTTGTTGGCATAGATGGCTACAATATCCCCCGATCTTCTAGGTCCAATTTCATAATTCAATTTTATACCTGCTACTTTTTCAAATGCTTGAATGGCTTCTAAAACAGTAATGCCATTTCCTGTACCTAAATTAAAAATTTCACAATGATTTACCTGATTGTTTTTAATAGAGTACTGCATGGCTAAAGTGTGGGCATGAGCAATATCGCATACATGAATGTAATCGCGAATACAGCTGCCATCGCGGGTTTCATAGTCGTTGCCATGCACTTGCATTTTGGGTAATTTACCAATGGCAGTTTGTGTAATGGCAGGCACTAAATTTTGTGGACGACCAATGGGTAGTTCACCAATGGCAATAGAAGGATGAGCACCGACTGGGTTGAAGTACCTCAATAAAATTCCTGATAATGGATAGGCAACTGTGCTGTCTTGAACCATGGTTTCTCCCATTTGTTTGGTCGCGCCATAAGGAGAGGCAGCAGTTTTTAATGCAGTTTGTTCGGTGACCGGTATGCTATCTGGATTGCCATACACAGTGCAGGAAGATGAAAATATAAAATGTTTTGCATTGTATTTCACCGCCAATTGCAATAAGTGCACCAATGAAAATAAATTATTTTCGTAATAGTCTAATGGCATCTCCACCGATTCACCCACTGCTTTGTAGGCTGCAAAATGAATGATGCCAGTGATGCTAGGATGGTCAATAAAAATTTGTTCTGTGGCTGATTTATTCGTAAGGTCAACCACGTAGTTTTTAATCTTTTTACCCGTAATTTTTTCAATGCCAACTAGGGATTGTTCTGAAGCTCTAGATAAATTGTCTACAGAAATCACCTCAAATCCGTTTTGAATTAAATCCACGATGGTATGGGCGCCAATAAAACCACAACCCCCTGTTACTAGAATAGTTTGCATTAAGAATAATTAGAATACAAAGTAACGAAAAAAAACCTTTATCAGGCCTTGTTGGCCAGGGTAAATCCAACCGTAGTACCAACCCCTAACTTACTTCTGATGTGCATAGTTTCACTATGTGCTTCAATGATGTGTTTGCAGATGGCCAAACCAAGTCCTGTGCCCCCAATGTCTCTGCTTCTAGCGTCATCGGTTCGGTAAAAACGTTCAGATAACCTAGGAATATGTTCCTCTGCAATACCAATACCATCATCGCTAAATTCAATCAATATTTTTTGCCCTTCAATGGAGTATACGCTCGCTATAATTTCACCATCAATTTTACCATACTTAGAAGCATTAGAAAGAATATTCACAATCACTTGATAAATTTTATTCTTATCAGCAAATACATACGTAGGTGTTTCGCAGCCTTTCTTAAAATGAAATTGAATATTTTTTTTGATCCATTTTACATTTAAATTATTCACTGCTTCTGAGATCAAATCTTGAATGACAAAAGACTGTTTTAAAATAGGGTCTTTGTTAAATTCAAGGTTGGTAATAGAATCAACATCGTTTAGTAACTGCACCAGCCTTTGCACATTGGCTTGGGCTTTGCCTACAAATCTTTTAGCTGTGGTGGGATCATCCATGGCCCCATCATCCAATAATTCTAAATAACCTTGTATGGCAAAGATGGGTGTTTTAATTTCGTGAGAAAGATTTTGCAAAAACTCTTTTCTAAAAGCCTCATTGGATTGTAAGTCTTGAATTTCTTTTGTTTTTTGCGCAGCCCATTCTTCCACATCTTCTCTTACATCATCAATACCTTTTTTTGGTAAAATATATTTTTGATAAGCTTCTTCTCTTTTGCTTGCCTTGGTTTGTGAAATTAATTTGTAGATCAATTTTATTTTTCGATAAATAAAACGTTCTAAAATTTCATACAATAAAAAATAAATGATGGCAAAACTTACAATAAAATAAACCAAGAGCAATTCCCATTTAGTAAATAAAATATAAATACTAATTGCAATTAAAGAAGCCAATAATAAGGCTGTTAATGCAGCCAATTGTTTGGGTGAAAGATTTTTTTCTTTAAACATAGTAGATATAAGCCCTTAAATAAATTTAAAAAAGCTTAGGCAAAGTTATCCATTTATTGCTAATAATCGAACTTGTAGCCAACGCCTTTAACGGTGGTAATGCAATCAATACCTAATTTGGCTCTAATTTTTCTAATGTGCACATCAATGGTGCGGTCACCTACAATTACATCATTGCCCCATACCTGAGATAAGATTTCTCCTCTTAAAAAGACTCTTCCAGCTTGTGCTGCTAACAAATAAAGTAATTCAAATTCTTTTTTTGCTAATACATGTGTTACCCCTTTGAGGGTAGTTTTGTATTGAGTAATATCGATGCTTAAATCGTTGATACTGATTATTTTTTGACCTGTACTTGGTTGTAATCTTCTAAACAAAGCGCTGATGCGACTAATTAAAACTTTTGGACTAATGGGCTTGCTGATAAAATCATCTCCTCCTAATTCTAAACCTTTAATGTGCGAAGTTTCGTCATTCAATGCAGTCAAAAGCACAATCAATGTTTTATCAAAACTAGGATTACCTCTTAGGTATTCGCAAACTTCAAAACCATTTCGTTTGGGCATCATAATGTCCAAAATAATACAATCGGGTGAAAATTGGTTTGCTTTTTCTATGGCTTCACTTCCGTCTTTTGCCGTGATTACTTCAAACCCTGCTTTAATCAAATGAAAACTAATGATTTCAAGTATGTCCGCCTCATCATCTGCAATCAATATCTTTATAGGTGCTTCCATAGGGTTTTCGCTTATTCAAAATTAGTTTTTAAATGCCACAAGTCGAAGTCTAATCTATATTATCAAATTGTTAACTAGGCAAGCAAGTGTTTGATGTAGGGGTTCATTTTTCTTTCTCTTCCCAATTGGGTGACTGGCCCATGACCTGAGTAAATAGATAAAGTATCAGGCAGGGGTAGGATTTGATCGCGGATACTCTTGATGAGGTCTTGTGGATTGCAGCCGGGAAAATCAGTTCTTCCTACACTGTCTTTAAAGATCAAATCTCCACCTAAAATAAAATCTTGCTTTTCATGGTAAAAGCAAATACTTCCTGGTGAGTGCCCTGGCGTAAGTAGTACTTTAAAGGCGTCTTTCCCAAAGGCAATCATGGCTTGGTCTTCTACATATTGAATACGGCCTCGGTAGGCTTCTACCTCAATGCCATATTTGGCTGCTGCATCTGGCAAGCGATCTAGTATTATTTGTTCATTGGCATGCAAAATAGCTGGCAGTCCATAAGTATCATGAATAAAATTATTGCCAAACACATGGTCTAAATGGCAGTGCGTATTCAATAATAGTGTTGGCGTTAATTCGTGTGCAGCAATAAAGTCGGTCAATATCTTTTCTTCAATACGAGAATAACATCCTGGGTCCACAATGATGGCTTCTTTTTTTTCATTGTACAAGACATAAGTGTTTTCCTGAAATGCGTTAAAGCAAAATACCTGAATCGTCATCATAATTATTTATTTGCGCTTAGGCTTTGACATATATTTTTTACAATGGATGGACCTTCGTAAATAAAACCAGTCCATACTTGCACTAAGGCAGCGCCAGCATTTATTTTTGCTTGAGCATCTGCTCCGTTGAAAATACCGCCGCTGGCAATGATGGGGATGCGGCCCCCAATGCCTTGGTGTAAGTAATTTAAAATTGCTGTTGATTTTTCTAATAAGGGTTGACCACTTAATCCACCCGCGCCAATTTTGATAGCCCTTTCAATATTTAATCCTTTCAATAAGCTACGGTCCAAAGTGGTATTGGTGGCTACTAAGCCATCGATTTTTATTTCGGTCGTTAAAGCAATAATATCATCTAAAGCACTTGTTTCTAAATCGGGTGCAATTTTTAATAAGATGGGCTTATTGTTTTTATTTAAATTTTGCAGCTCCGCAAATATTTTTCTTAAAGATTCTTTTTCTTGTAATTCACGCAGGCCAGGTGTATTGGGAGAACTCACATTCACTACAAAATAATCAACCACATTTTCTAATGCTTTAAAATTGGTGCAGTAATCTATCCAAGCCTCCTTATTTTCGGTCACTTTATTTTTTCCAATATTGCCACCCACAATTAAGATTGAATTGGATTTTTCTTTTCTTTCATTTAATCTTCTAGCAATCAGTTCGACCCCGTCATTGTTAAAACCCATTCTGTTGATCAATGCTTTTTGATCCGGTATTCTAAATAACCTTGGTGTTGAATTGCCCGATTGTGGTTTGGGGGTGACTGTTCCTATCTCCACAAAACCAAAACCCAACATTTCCAATTCGTTTAAATAACTGGCATTTTTATCAAAGCCTGCACCTAGGCCAACAGGGTTGGGAAACTGAAGTCCAAAACAGGTTTTGGCTAAATCGGTTTCCTTGTATTGAAAAAGATTGGCCAATTGATTTTTAATCAAGGGCACCGAATGGGCCAGCTGCAAACCTTTCATAGAAACCTGGTGTGCAGCTTCGGGAGGTAGTATAAATAAGCTGTTTCGGAGCAAGGGATATAACATACTGCAAATTTACAATGAAATATTTAGTTGCATAAACAACTTTTTATAAAAAGGCCTACCTTTAGGCAACCATTGATGAACTATTTCAAAATTCTTATTTTATGCAAGAAGCTTATATCGTCGCAGGTTTTAGAACTGCAGTAACAAAAAGTAAAAAAGGGGGCTTTAGATTCATGCGTTCCGATGAATTGGCGATTGAAGTCATCAAGGGTTTGGTACAAACCATGCCCAATTTAGATACTAAGTTAATTGATGATGTGATTGTGGGCAATGCGGTTCCAGAAGCCGAGCAGGGCTTGCAGTTTGGAAGAATCATTGCAGCCAAAGCCTTGGGCATTGAAGTGCCAGGAATTACCATCAATAGATATTGTGCAAGTGGTTTAGAAAGTATCGCCATGGCCACTGCTAAAATAAGAACAGGGATGGCAGATTGTATCATTGCGGGTGGTACAGAATCCATGTCCATGGTGCCCACTGCGGGATGGAAAACGGTACCTGCTTATTCTATTACGGTAGATGAACCAGATTATTATTTATCGATGGGTTTAACGGCCGAAGCGGTAGCGAATGAATATAAAGTCTCCAGAGAAGACCAAGATGCCTTTGCACTAGCATCTCATCAAAAAGCAAAAGCGGCTATTGAGCATGGGTTTTTTAAAAAAGGGATTTTACCAATTACAGTTAATGAAACCTATGTCAATGAAAAAAATAAAAGAGCTACGCGAACTTATATAGTAGATACCGACGAAGGCGTAAGGGCAGACACTACTTTAGAAGCACTGGTCAAACTCAAGCCAGCCTTTGCTTTAAAAGGATCTGTGACTGCAGGTAATTCTTCGCAAACAAGTGATGGTGCAAGTTTTGTCATGGTGATGAGCGAAAAAATGATGAATAGTTTGGGCTTAAAACCTATTGGTCGTTTAGTGAATTGTGCTTCTGCAGGCGTGCATCCAAGAATCATGGGCATTGGTCCCATAGAGGCTGTTCCTAAAGTGCTTAAGCAAGCTGGGATGACACAGGATCAAATTGATTTATTTGAATTGAATGAAGCATTTGCTTCACAATCTTTGGCAGTGATCAGGACCCTTGAATTGGATACTAATAAAGTAAATATTAATGGAGGTGCCATTGCACTTGGGCATCCCTTGGGTTGTACGGGCAGCAAATTAACAGTTCAAATTTTGAACGATTTAGAGCGTTTGAATAAGAAATATGGCATTGTTACTGCCTGTGTGGGTGGCGGCCAGGGTATTGCCGGTATCATTGAACGCTTTTAGTTCATCCTTTTTCTCCACTTTTTCCTCATTTTTTGCCCAAAAATGGATAGTTTAGACATTCATTATTCTTAAATAAGCAAATATTTAACCATGCGTATACTTACGACCGGACTCTTAGCATTGACTCTGGGTTTCTCAGCGACAAATTTGTCTGCACAAAAAGCAAAAAAATCAGCACCAGTATTGGCTGCCACGGAAGCAAAAGTGGACATCAATAAAGTGTTTAAAAATTGGAAACCACGTAATGTGGGACCAGCATCTATGAGTGGTCGTGTGACAACTATTGATGCAGAAGTAACCAATCCCAATAATATATGGATAGGGGCGGCCTCTGGTGGCGTATGGAAAACAAGCAACAGTGGGGTGAGTTGGACACCAGTATTTGATGAACAACCCATTTTGAACATTGGTGCATTGGCCATTCAACAATCCAATCCAAGTGTGGTATGGGTAGGTACAGGCGAAGGCAATCCAAGAAATTCAGTGAGTATTGGAGAGGGCATGTATAAAACTTTAGATGCGGGTAAAACTTGGAAAAGAATGGGCTTAGAGCAAACAAGAAATATTCATAGAGTCATTATTGATCCAACCAATCCAAGTACAGTGTATGCGGGTGCTATTGGAAATCCTTATGGACAAAGTAAAAACAGAGGCGTATACAAAACAACAGATGGCGGTGAAACATGGAATCAAATCTTGTTCACCAATGACACTTCTGGTGTGGGCGATATGATTATGGATCCAAAAAATCCCAATAAATTATTTGTAGCCATGTGGCATCATTACCGTAATCCTTATCATTTAGAAAGTGGCGGTAAAGGCAGTGGAATTTATATGACCATTGATGGAGGAAAAAATTTCACTAAACTTGGAAAAGAAAATGGATTACCTGAGGGCAACCTAGGCCGTGTGGGTATTACCATTAGCAAATCAAATCCAAATAGAGTGTATGCCTTAGTTGAATCTACCAAAAGTGGGTTGTATAAAAGTGATGATGGTGGTTATAATTTTACTTTAGTGAATGCTCAAAAATCAATTGTAGACAATCGTCCTTTTTATTTCCAAGACATCATTTGTGATCCATTGAATGAAAACACCTTATGGTACATTAGTCAAACGGTAGTCAAAAGTATTGATGCAGGAAAAAGTTTTGAAACCATTATCCCATACAGTGGCATTCATCCAGATCATCATGCTTTTTGGATTCATCCTACCGACAATAAATTAATTATAGACGGTAACGATGGTGGAATTGGTATCACAAGAGATGGCGGAAAAACTTGGATGTTTGATGAGAAAATTCCAGTGGGTCAATTTTATCATGTGAATGTAGACAATGAAATTCCTTACCATGTCATGGGCGGTATGCAAGACAATGGTTCTTGGAGAGGTCCAGCTTATACTTATATCCAAGGCGGCATTAAAAATTTCTATTGGGATAATTTATGGGGTGGAGATGGATTTGATGTATCACCTGATCCGGAAGATGCCAATTGGGTATACGCCATGAGTCAGGGTGGATCTGTAGGTAGGTACAACACAGCTACTGGCGAAAATGCTTACATTCAACCGCCAGCGCCAGATGCAAAAACGTTATTAAGATTTAACTGGAATGCGGCTATAGCACAAGATCCTTTCGATAAAAAAACAATTTATTTTGGTTCTCAATTTGTACACAAGAGTTTAAATAAAGGAGCTGCATGGAAAGTGATTTCTCCGGATTTAACCACCAATGACAGTGCACAAATTGATCAAACCACTAATGGTGGCTTAAGCGTTGATATCACTGGTGCAGAAAATCATTGTACGATTATCAGCATTGCGCCTTCCACTGTTCAAAAAGATTTGATCTGGATAGGAACAGACGATGGCAATGTACAAGTAACCACTAATGGTGGAGCTACTTGGACAAATATCACAGCAAATATTACAGGCCTTCCAAAAGGCGCTTGGGTTCCTCAAATTAGACCTTCCACCTATCATGCCAATGAAGTTTTTGTGGTGGCCAATAATTACAGACAAGGTGATTTCGCTCCTTATGTTTTTAGATCTACCGATTTTGGAAAAACCTGGACTAATATTTTAAGTGCAGCCAAAGTGAATGGGTATGCCTTAACAGTTATTCAAGACATTGCTGAACCTAATTTATTTTTTGTAGGAACAGAGCAAGGGATGTATGTAAGTTTAGACAATGCAGAGAGTTTCCAACAATGGAAAAATGGCTATCCTTCTGTGTCTACTTATGATTTTGCCATTCAAGAAAGAGAAGCCGATTTAGCGATTGCTACTTTTGGTCGTGCCTTATGGGTATTAGATGATATCAAACCACTTCGTAAGTTGGCACAGAAAAAAGGGGCGCCTGCTCAATTTTTTGTATCTGCGCCTAATGCGGTCATCAATGCTTCCTATAAAAATGCAACCTATGAATGGAGTACTTGGGGCATGTATGATGGAACCAATCGTCCTAAAGGTTATCCATTTACAGTCTACTTAATAGACAGTGTTAAAAAAGTGAAAGTGCAGATTAAAGATGCGCAAGATTCTGTCATTAGAAATTTAACTTTCAAAGTAGATTCAGGTTTTAATAGACAATACTGGGGCTTTGAACAAAAAGGCAAGCGCGCCGCGGGCATGCCAAAATCTGGTGCAAGCGGAAGAAGGATGATGGAAGAAGCAACTGCTGCAGATGCAGATGAAGAAAAAGAATTTAGAGGCCGTGATGTATTGGCTGGTAAATACAAAGTAGTCGTGACTGCGAACAATCAAAAAGATTCCACTTGGATAGAAGTAAAAGACGATGCTAGGTTGCCTAATATCAATGAAGTCGTAAAAAAGCAGGATGAATTATTGGCGAAGCATCAGCCAAGTGTTGACAAGTTTAATAATGTCTTGGATCAATTAGATGAAATAGATGCTTTGTTGACACAATTAAAAACCGAATGGAAAGATAAAAAAGACAAGGGCTTGGACACTTTAAATAAAGCACACAAGGCCATTGGTACAAAATCTAAAGCATTGCGTGAATACATCATGGGTAAAAAACAAGAGAAGCAAGGATATGGAACTGTTGATGCAATAACGCCTATTTCAATCATAAGAGATGCAAGTATGTTGATCCTAGGAAAAAATACCATGCCCGGTGAACAAGAAGATAAAAAATTAGAAGAGGCAGAAACGGCCATTCAAGCAGTGATTGTCAAAGCCAATGATTTCTTCACAAAAGATTGGGCTGATTTTAGAAAATTAGTGGAAGCCACACCCATTGTTAAGTTTAAAGATTATGAATCTATAAAATAAATATTAAAATTGTACCTCCTAATAGAAATCTAGGAGGTACAATTTTTTACGCTAATGATTTTTCAAACCCTAGCGGGTTTGTTGGAAGGTAAATCCTAATAGAAATCTAGGAGGTACATTCTTTCTCTCTAATAATTTAAAAAAATGAATAGTATGAAAAAATTTCTATTGATCGGAGTTGCATTTTGCACTTTGATTTTTGTCAATCAGGTGGAAGCACAAAAGAAAAAAGCAGTAGCTCCTGCTGTAACAACAAGTTTGTCTCAGGATCCAATTGTAAAAGCACAAAATTTTAGATTGATTGGACCATTCAGAGGCGGCAGGGCTGCAGCTGGAGTTGGTTCTTATACTGATATCAACACTTTTTACATGGGCGCTACGGGTGGAGGTGTTTGGAAATCTACGGATGCAGGAAGCAATTGGAAAAATATTTCTGATGGATTTTTTGGCGGCACCATTGGCGCGATTGCTATTGCACCAACCAATGAATCGATCGTCTATGTAGGTGAAGGAGAAGGAACCATGAGAGGTAATGTGAGTGAGGGTTTGGGAGGTATGTGGAAATCAACCGATGATGGAAAAACATGGAAAAATTTAGGCTTAAAAGAAGCTAGACATATTGTAAGAATTATTGTACATCCAAAAAATCCAGATATTGTTTGGGCCGCAGTGATGGGTCATTTATTTGGACCCAATGAAACAAGAGGGGTATTTAAAAGTACCGATGGTGGTCAAAACTGGAAAAAAGTATTGTACGTCAATGAACAAACAGGAGCAAGTGATTTAGTGATAGATCCAAGCAATCCAGAAATAATGTATGCAGGTACTTGGCAATTAATGCGTACACCTTATAGTTTAGAAAGTGGTGGAGAAGGTTCTGGTTTGTATAAAAGCACCGATGCTGGAGAAACTTGGACCTCTATCAAAACCAATAAAGGATTTCCAAAAGGGGTATGGGGCATTACAGCCATTACAGTAGCAAAATCCAATACAGATAAATTGTATGCCTTAATTGAAAACAAAGATGGCGGTTTATATGTATCAGAAAATGCAGGTAAAACTTGGGACTTAGTGAACAGCGACAATAACATTCGTCAACGTGCCTGGTATTATACCAAAGTATTTGTAGATCCTGCAGATGAAAATAAAGTGTATTGTCCTAATGTAAACTTTATGGTATCTAGTGACGGAGGAAAAACCTTTGCAGCAGTAAGAACACAACATGGAGATCATCATGATTTATGGATTGATCCTAAAAATAGCAAAAGAATGATTTTGTGTGATGATGGTGGCGCTGTAGTAAGCTTAGATGGTGCTAAAAATTGGAGCACAGTGATGAACCAACCTACCGTACAAGTATATCGCTTAAGTACAGACAATCATTTTCCTTATAGAGTATTAGGGGCGCAACAAGACAATTCTGCTTTTAGAATTTTATCAAGTTCTTATGGTGCTTATATTGGAGAAAGCGATTTCGAAGTAACAGCTGGTGGGGAGAGTGGTTATATTGTAGCGGATCCTTTAAACAATGAAGTGGTGTATGGTGGCTCATATGGCGGCTTGATTACCAGATACGATCACAAAACAGGAGAGAACAGAGTAGTGAATGTATGGCCTGATAATCCAATGGGCGCTGGTGCAGATGTGCAGAAATATCGTTTCCAATGGAATCATCCCATTTTCTTTTCTCCACACAATCCCAAAAAATTATATACCGCAGGCAATCATTTATTCGCATCAGAAAATGATGGAGCAAGTTGGACACAATTGTCTCCAGATTTAACCACCAATGATAAGAGTAGACAAAAAAGTTCTGGCGGTCCTATTACGCAAGACAATACCAGTGTAGAATATTATTGTACCATATTTGCAGCAGCAGAATCTCCTTTGGAAAAAGATTTGTTGTGGACAGGAAGTGATGATGGATTAATCAATGTAAGTAAAGATGGCGGTGCCCATTGGAAAAATGTGACTCCTAAAGATATTCCACAATGGATGATGTGGAATAGAGTAGAAATAGATCCCATCAGAAAAGGAACTGCTTATTTTGCAGGCACACGTTATAAATTAGATGATTTTGCTCCTTATTTATATGTTACCCATGATTATGGGGAGACTTGGGAAAAAATTACTACTGGTATCAATCCACTACATTTCACCAGAGCCATTGTAGCAAGTCCAAGAAAATCAGGGGTCTTGTTTGCGGGTACAGAATATGGATTGTATGTATCTATGAATGATGGGAAATCATGGGAGTCATTGCAATTGAATTTGCCTTTGACGCCAATTACTGATCTACTTGTGCGCGACAATAATTTAATTGTAGGTACACAAGGAAGAAGCATTTATATTTTAGATGATATGTCTTTTATCGAGAATTACCAAGCAAGCAATGCCACTGCTTCTAAAGTATTCCCTGTAGCCAATGCCTACCGTGTGCCTCCTCAAATGGGTGGTCGTCGTGGTCGTGGTGCAAGAGCAAGCATGCCAGCAAATGTGGGTACGAATCCTCCTAAAGGAGCAGTGATTAATTATTGGTTGAAGGATGTCACTGATAGTACTACTATACAAATAGACATCTTAGACGAGAACAAAAAATTGGTTAGACATTTTAGTTCTAAAGAAACCGGAAAAGAGAAATCAAATATAGTAGTAGAGAATGGGATGCAACAATTTACTTGGAACTTGTACCATAAAGAAATTGAGAAACCAGCAGAAGATTTAATTTTCTGGAATGGAACTACAAGTCCAGTGTTAGCAGCCCCAGGCAAGTACTTTGCTAAAGTAAGCATTGATAAAGATTCGGTGACTTATCCTTTTGAACTCCTTGCCGATCCTAATTATAAAGTTTCCAATGCCGACCTTAAAGCACAGGAGCAATTCTTATTAGAAGTATCTGGTAGTTTCAGCGAGATCATCAAAGCAATGAAAGGCATCAAGGAAATTCGCACACAGGTACAAGTTTTACAAAAGAAAACCAAGGATTCTAATTTCCAAAAACAAAGTGAAGCTTTACTGGCTAGCCTCAAAACCATTGAAGAAGCTTTACACCAAACCAAAGCAAAGAGTATTCAAGACGTCTTAAACTTCCCTATTCGTTTGGATGATAAGTTGTCCGGTATATTTGAATCTGCAGCAGCTGGTTATGTAGCGCCTACTAAACAAGTCAAAGAAACTTATGCAGAATTAAAGGCACAAGCGGAGGATCAATTAAAGAAATATGAAACCATTAAAAAAGAAGGCGTGAAAGCTTTGAATGAAGCAGTACATCAATTAATGATTCCCATTATTGGAAATTAATCAAAACTAGCATTGTATAAAAAAGGTCCCCCGAAAAACGGGGGACCTTTTTTATTATTCAAAATCTTTGTACAGTAGATATTTTTTTCTAATCTTTTTAAACTTGGTGATTCCTTTTTGCCAGCTAGCTCTGATGTCTTTAGCAGATTGCCCAGCTTGGATTTGTTCCATCAAACTGGCATTGCCAGCCAATTTGTTGAAATAATAATTATTGGTATTCTTGCCTTTGGAGGCCACAAAAAAAGAATCTCTTATTGGGAAGGCATCATATATTTCGATCAGTAGTTCAAGATCAATTTTATTGCTTGGGGCTTTTCTTTGAGACAGGTCCCAGCCATAACAAATTTGATTTTTTAATTTAGGGGCTTGTGCACCTTTTTTTGAGATGGGGGTGAATTCAAAACCTTTATTGGCGATCAATGGGTGGCCAAGGTATTCAAAAGCATGATCCGTGCCCCTGCCTTCGCTTAAAATAGTTCCTTCAATCAAACAAGTGCTGGGATACCAATAGATGGCATTCATACTCGTTAAATTGGGAGAAGGGGCAATGCCTATGGAATACAAACTAGTATGGTCATAATTTTTGCAAGGGACGATGGTGAGTGTAAAACCATTGCTCCTGCTGTCTTTCATCCAATGTTCTCCTTTCAACATACTGGCATACTCTCCAATGGTCATGCCATAAACAATGGGGATGGTGTTTTTCCCAACAAAACTTGAAAATGGTTTTTCAAGTACAGGTCCGTCTATATAATATCCATTGGGGTTAGGCCTGTCTAAAATAATCAGTGGCTTATGGTTGGCCGCTGCCGCTTCCATAAAATATTGCAAGGAAGAAATATAAGTATAAAATCGGGCACCCACATCTTGAATGTCAAATAGTAAAACATCAATGTCTTTCAAATCGTTTTCGTCTGGTCCGTATTTGTTGCCATACAAGGAAACGATGGGCAGGCCTGTTTTTGAGTCAATACCATCTTTGGTAATTTCTCCTGCATCTGCAGTTCCTCTTAAGCCATGCTCTGGAGTAAATATTTTTTGAATGGAAATACCGGCCAGTAATAAAGTATCAATAAGGTGTTGCCCATTGACCATGGCGGTATGGTTGGTGAAAATTCCCACCCTTTTGTTTTTTAATAAAGGAAAGTATTCGGCTGTTTGATAAGCTCCGGGTAAAATGGCTGATTGGTTTTGAGCGAAACTGCTTAAGCTTATACCAACTAGCAGCAAGCTTAGACTAAGAAAAAATACTTTTTTCATATCAGAATTGAAGTTATTGATAGTACAATATAAGTTTTAAAAGAATCGAACCCTATAAAATTAGGGCTGCTAATTTAAATATTTAGCCACAATCGGAACACGGCGGCCTACCCCAAAAGCTTTAGGTGAAATTCGAATGATGGGACAAAACTGATTCCGCTTGTATTCATTGGTGTTCACCATCTTCAAGGTTTTATCTACCAAGGCAGCATCAAAACCTAATGCTTTAATGACGGCAGGACCTGCTCTTTTTTCAATGTATTGAAACAAAATCTGATCTAAAATTTCATAAGCTGGTAAACTGTCACTGTCTTTTTGGTCAGGTCTCAATTCTGCACTAGGTGCCTTGGTGATAATGTTTACAGGAATAATTTCTTTGTTACGATTGATGTATTTGGCTAGTTCATACACTTGCATTTTATAACAGTCTCCCAAAACACCTAAGCCACCTGCCATGTCTCCATATAAAGTGCCATAGCCGGTAGCCAATTCACTTTTATTGGAAGTGTTTAATAATACATAACCAAACTTATTGGCCAGGGCCATCAATAAATTACCTCTCGATCTACTTTGAATGTTTTCTTCTGCCAAAGAAAAAGGAAGGTCTTTAAACAAAGGTTTCAAAGTGCTTAAAAAACTTTCATACACTTCCTTGATTGGAATGAGGTCGTAAGGGTTATTTAAATTTTTACTTAATTGAACTGCATCGTTAACAGAATGTTCGGTGGAATAAGCAGAAGGCATTAAAATTGCATGTACATTTTCTTTGCCTAAGGCTTCGCAAGCAATGGCCAAGGTTACTGCAGAATCAATGCCTCCAGAAGAACCTAAAATTGCTTTTTTAAATCCCATTTTATTGAAATAATCTTTCACACCTAGTACCAATGCTTGGTAAACTTGATCAATATTTAAATCTGGAATTAATTTTAAAGGATTCAGCTCCTTGCTCGGAACACTGGCTGCAGGTTCTAAAATGGGTGCAAGAATAGATCCATCATCGGCACAATCAAAAACCGCCAGGGCCGATTCAAACATAGGCAGGGCGCCGCATAAGTTAGCCTCTTTATCAAATACCAAGGAGCTACCATCAAAAACAATTTCGGTTTGGCTACCAATGGCATTGCAATAAAATAAGGGAATCTTGTATTTTAATACATTCGATTTAATGGTGGCTTTTCGATCTTCGTCATGCGTATAATCAAAGGGAGAAGCACTTAAGTTTAATAAGATGTCTGGATGTTGATCCATCATTTTATCCATGGGACAAATTCGGTAAAGTGGATTGTCTCCTAAGTTCCAAATATCTTCACAAATGGTAATGGCTAATTTTTTTCCTTTGAATGGAACTACTTTCCATTGCTCCGCAGGTTCAAAATATCTGTTCTCGTCAAATACATCGTAAGTAGGTAACAATGTTTTATGTATTTCTGCAAGAATCTTTTTTTCGTACAAAAAAAACGCAGCGTTGTACAAGTCCTTTCCTTTTTTATTGGGGTTACGTGCAGGGCTGCCAATTAAAACGCCAATGGTGTCTGCAGCTGCTTTAATGGTATCGATACTTGCATAACATTGATGGATAAAATCATCAAACTCTAAAAAGTCTCTAGCAGGATAACCACAAACGCTCATCTCACTAAATAAAATTAAATCTGCTCCTTGCTTTTTAGCTTCTTCAATAGCAGCTAAAATTTTGTGCGTGTTTTGTTCAAAATTGCCAATATGATAATTCTGTTGAGCGATGCAAATCTTCATAAAGCAAAGGTCGGTTTTTTAAAAGAAATAAACTGGCTATTTAAGTAAGTTTTATAGCAGAAGAGCTGGGGCAATAGCTTTTTTTAGGCTTAGTTTAATTTAACTGGCGCTACCATTTTAAATGCTGGGATATTGACATTGATTAAATCCCTGGTTTCGATATTTTCCATCGTATAATGGCCTTGCATTTTTCCTAGTTCGCTCTTTAAATGACAGCCGCTCACATATTGATAATGTTTACCAGGCATAATTAAAGGTTGAACCCCCACAACGCCTTCGCCTTCCACAATTCTATGCTCAGAATTGCTGTCAAAAACTTCCCAATAACGTTTCAATAACTTGACAGGAAAAGAGTTGTGATTTTCAATAGTGATGCGGTAAGCAAACATGTACTCATTTTGCAAAGGATTGCTGTAATCCTTTTGATAAAAGGTTTCTATGCTTACTTCAACACCTTCTGAAATTTTTGAGACCATAGGAAAACTGTCAATTGTACAAGGCAGGGTATACTGCGGGATAAAAGTAGCAAATATTTGGGCCGCTTATATAAAAAGGCAGTCTATTTTTTTATTAGACCCCATAAGTCGCGTAACTTTGCGAAAACTAATGAATTAGGCTTGGCCTTATATTGGTTTTCAAGCTAAAATTTATCAAAAATGAAGATCGCAGTTGCAAAAGGAGATGGCATTGGACCCGAAATCATGGAAGCAGTAATCACCATTTTTAATGCGGCCAAAGTGCCTCTTGATTATGATTTTGTAGATATGGGCAAATGGGTTTTTGATAAAGGGTTTAACAATGGCATGACCCCTCAAGCCAAAGACACCATTGAGGCCTTGGGCATCCTTTTCAAAGGTCCGATGGAAACGCCCAAGGGCAAAGGCGTAAAAAGTGTGAATGTAACTGCAAGAAAAACCTGGAATACTTACGCGAACGATAGAAAATTTCAAACCTTAAGTGGCGTTGATACTGTTTTTAGTAAAGCAGGCATTGCGATTGATTTAACTATCGTAAGAGAAAATATCGAAGATACCTATGGTGGTATTGAGCACATGCTTACGCAGGATGTAGCCTTAGGTAGACGTTTTATCACACGTCCAGGAAGTGAGCAAGTGATTCGTTATGCATTTGAAATGGCTAAGAAAAAAGGAGCCAAAAGAATTACTTGTGGCCACAAGGCCAATATCATGAAATTAACGGATGGTTTATTTTTGGAAGTATTTAAAGAAGTAGCCAAAGAATATCCTGAATTAAAAGCGGATGATGTGATTGTTGATGATTTGTGCATGAAATTGGTGAGTCGTCCCGACTTATTTGATGTGATTGTTTTAACTAATTTACAAGGAGATATCGTAAGTGATTTATGTGCTGGATTGGTTGGCGGGCTTGGTTTTGCGCCGTCTGCCAATATTGGAGATCATATTTCTATTTTTGAAGCAGTGCATGGAACTGCACCAGATATTGCAGGAAAAAACATTGCCAATCCAACTTCACTTTTGTTGAGTGGATTAAGCATGCTAAGACATTTAGGTTTGATGGAGCAAGCCATCATGATTGAAAATGCATTGTTGTTTACTTTAGAATCTGGCATACATACCGGTGATTTTGGAGATAAAACTATTCCTTCTGTCAACACCACTGTTTTTGCACAAGCCATCATTGATAATTTTGGAAAGCAACCCAAGCACAATCCCAAACCACTCTTGCCTAATTTTTATGTAACACCCACCAATTTTAAATTGGAACACAATCCTATGTTACAAAGTGATTTAAATGATCAGCATAAAATTGTAGGGGTAGATTTTTTTATAGAAAGTAATGATCAACCTAAGGTGATTGCAGATAAATGTTTAAGCCATACAACAGATGCCCTAAAATTAGTAACCATTACCAATAGAGGAACACAGGTTTGGCCTTCAGGCTCTATATTTACCAATTTAGTGAATCAATATTACTGTCGTTTTGAAACGGTGAATGAATTGCCCTTGTCTCAAAATGAGGTGATTGATTTATACCGTGACTTGGCCATGGATTTTACCATCTGTTCCTTAGAAATATTGAATATGTGGGCAGATAAGAAAGCCTATAGTTTGGCGCAAGGCCAATAGAGTTCAATCTTTTGCACAAATAGCCTTGAATTTGACTGTTTTTGCTATAAAATTGCTTTTTCTGGTGGGAAAAAAAACAATTTTGACGTAATTTCACAGCTTAATTACAAAACTTACTTTTACCTATGGCAGAAGTTATCTTAATGCCCCGTTTAAGCGATACCATGACCGAAGGGGTGGTGGCTGCATGGCATAAAAAAGTGGGGGATACCGTTAAAAAAGGTGATCTATTGGCCGAAATTGAAACGGACAAAGCAACCATGGAATTAGAAAGCTATCAAGATGGCATTTTATTACATATAGGTACACCAAGAGGTGGAAAATTACAAGTAAACGATTTATTGGCCATTTTTGGAAAAGCAGGAGAAGATATTTCTGCTTTGATTGCAAAAAACACAAATGGCGCTGCAGTAAGTACACCAACACCCGTTCCTACAGAAACTGCTGCTACTCCAACAACAACAAGCACAACCAATAATATGGACCTAGCTGTTATGGAAGAAGTAGTGTTGATGCCACGTTTAAGTGATACCATGACCGAAGGGGTGATTGCAGGCTGGCATAAAAAAGTTGGAGACAAGGTGACGAAGGGTGAAGTGTTGGCAGATATCGAAACGGATAAAGCCACCATGGAATTGGAATCTTATAAAGATGGAATTTTATTGTATCAAGGTGCACAGGCAGGTGAAAAAATATTGGTGAACCAATTGTTATGTATCATTGGTCAACCTGGTTTAGATATTGATAGCATTGTAAAATCTATCAAAGCGCCAACAAGTGCGCCAGCCACAGAAGCGCCAAAAGCTGCACCTGCAGCAGCAGTAGCAGTAGCTTCCAAATCAGCGCCATCAAGCACAAGTACGCAAGTGGTGAATGATGGAAGAATATTTGCCTCTCCTTTGGCAAAGAAAATCGCCAAAGACAAAGGCATCGATTTAAAATATGTGAAAGGCAGCGGTGAACATGGAAGAATTACTAGAACTGATTTAGAAAATTATACACCTGCTACTTCTACTGCAGCAGGAAAAACAAATACCACTAGAAGTAACTTTGTGGGTCAAGTAAGTTTTGTGGATACACCGGTTTCTCAAATGCGCAAAACCATTGCGAGACGTTTAAGCGAAAGTTTATTTACGGCTCCGCATTTTTACTTAACCATGAAGATTAATATGGATGCCACCATTGCTGCAAGAGCAGTAGTGAATGAAACCGCCCCTGTTAAAATCAGCTTTAATGATTTTATTGTTAAAGCAGTAGCCCTTTCTTTGAAACAACATCCTAAAGTAAACAGTAGTTGGTTGGGCGATGTGATTCGTGAAAACCATCATGTGAATATTGGTATTGCAGTGGCAGTGGACGAAGGTTTATTGGTGCCGGTGCTTCGTTATGCGGATGGACTTTCTTTGGATGAAATAAGTGTATCTGTAAAAGAGTTTGCTAAAAAAGCAAAAGATAAAAAATTACAACCTTCAGATTGGGAAGGAAGCACTTTTACGATTTCTAATTTAGGTATGTTTGGAATAGATTCATTCACTGCAATTATTAACCCTCCAGATGCTTGTATTTTAGCAGTAGGTGGTATTGCACAAGAGCCTGTGGTAAAGAATGGTCAAATAGTACCAGGCAATGTGATGAATGTAACTTTAAGTTGTGACCATAGAGTAGTAGATGGTGCAACAGGATCTGCCTTCTTACAAACCTTGAAAGCAAATTTAGAAGAACCTATAAGAATGTTCGTGTAAGAATAGTTATCATTAAGCCTTTTAATAAATCTAAGGCTTAATGATAACATGCTCTAATGATTTTTAAAAAACCTCCTCGATTTCTCGAGGAGGTTTTTTTGTGAGGTTATTCTTTTAAGTCTTTATATAATAAGGACTTCAATTAATTAACTAATCTATATCACATCCAATGGGCGAGCCCGGAGGAATGATGGTTGGCTTAGGAAGTACAATGTCTTTAGGATTATTAATTCTTTCTAAAGCATAATGGTATTGTGCTTTATGTGTTAGGTCTGTTTTTGCTAAAGTTTCTAATTTAGATTTTAATAGTTGGATTCGATCATTGCAAATGATTCTCACTTCATAATTGGCCTCAGGGCTTTGAGACATACCGAGCAACCAAGTCAATACCAATTCTTGTGTTTGCATTTGAATGCTACCTTCTAAACCTGTTGGTATTTTCGTATACCATGTTTTTTCTAAAATCACATCTAGTACTTGGTCCCAGCCGATGGTATTGGCCCTGGCTTTGTTTTGTACCAATCTATTGGCTCTTTCTACATTGAATAAAAAGCCAAGTTCAAAATCGGCCAATGCTTCTGCCGCAGCCAATGCATCAAAGCTCATACCTGTTCTTTTGTCAAATAATTCGCCCACGCCATAATACATAGGAGGGCGAGGAGGAATCAGTGCTAAAATTCTTTCAGGTAATACGAGTGTACTTGCAGACAAGCAAGCCACTGCTGCATTTAAGGCTCTTTGTTGAATCGCATTATTTAAAATAGTAGGTTTGATTTGACCTGCATCACCACGAACACTGTAATTGTAATTAATGCCCCCAATCAACTTAGTGACTGCCTCGAATTGATAACGGTGGTAATTGTACAGGGGAACTAGTACATCTTCTAATTTACTTAATGGTGTGCCATTGGTGATGGCAGATTCGCCAAACTGCTCTAACCCTTTTTTTCTTACAGCCATTACTTGTTCCAAACCAGTCACTGCATCAGCTTGGTTGTCCCATAAATGAGCATAAGGGTGAAAGCCTTCAGCCGCTCTTGCATCTGCATCAGCGATAAACAATAAACCATTTTTAGAATTCTCTGTTAACATATTGTCTAATGCAGCCTTTTCTGCTTCTGAGCTTATCTTGCCAAAATCTTGGTAGCCATAAAGTACAGCTCGTTTGTCCCAAGCGCCAATTTCGCTAGTATAAATTTTTGAAAAATCTATTTCTCCTTTTTCATTGACATAAATATTGGGGTGGGGATAGTCCATCACCGAAGCGCGGTCATTGTAACTTGACGCGTAATTGTGTTGTAAACCAATGGTATGACCCACTTCATGCGCTGCCAACTGTCTCAATCTTTGCAAAGCAGCGGTTCTCATTTTATCTGTCACAGGTTTTCCATCAATGTAAGGAGAAAGTAAAGCGGTGAATATTAAATAATCTTGACGCACGCGCAAAGAGCCTAAGCTTACTTGACCCTTGATGATTTCCCCTGTTCTTGGATCGGAAATGGTGGATCCATAACTCCAGCCTCTAGTGGAACGATGCACCCAATTAATCATATTGTACCGAATGTCCATTGGATCTGCGGAATCTGGTAAAACTTTTACTTGAAATGCATTTTTATAGCCGGCTGCTTCAAAGGCTTGGTTCCACCATCTTGCGCCATCTAGTAAGGCAGATCGAATAGGTTCGGGCGTGCCATTGTCTAGATAATAAATGATTGGTTTCACTGGTTCGCTCAAAGCAGCAGTGGGATCTTTTTTAAATAAACGATGTCTATTGATAACCATTTTTTGAATGGGTTCACTGATGTCACTTCCGTAATCAAAATACATGTTACCAAAATAACCACTTCTTATATCGTAATTTCTTGGTGTATAATTGTTGTCTGGTAATTCTACAAAACTATGGTGCATTCTTACGGTCAATGCTTCAGTGGATGGAGCAATAGTTTGAATGAATCTACCAGCGTCAGCGCCACCTACAAAAGTAAGGGTGGCTTCGAATTCTGAATTCTTAGGAAAGTTTTTGGTATTGTTAATGTAGATCGCAGACCTTGGCTCGCTCAATGCGTAAGTACCTTGTTTCATTTTTCTAATTCTATCTGCTACACCATGTGCATCTCTTAAAAAGAAAGGGGTAGCATCAATCAAAATGGTATTATTTTCTTCTGCTTCTACTGTAAAACTAAAAATAATCGATTGCGCAAAAGATTCTTTCACTGCTTTTTGTTCTCTTGGATCGTTGGTGATGGCACGATAATCATAATTGGGTTGGGTAAGTAATACTTTCTTGCCTACTCTTTGGAAATACACAATTCTGCTATCCCCAATCTGACCTCTGTCAAGCCCGATGTCATTGGATCCTAGCCCAGCAGGCAAAGAATTGACATACAAAAAAGGAAGTTCTAATTTATCGATGGCTACGTATATTTTTCCCTGTCCTGCATCCCACCAATAATTAAAATAACCCTGGTGTAATTCCATCGACTTGGTTTTTTCTGCAATAGAATTGTTTTGTGCTTGAAGCAAAAAAGGAAAACATAATAACATTAAAATAATACGCATAAAAATGAATTTACATTAAAATAAAAAATCCCGCCTCACCCGAAAAATCGGAAACGGGGCGGGATTGTAATTTAAGTTTTTTTTACTAAACTGTAGGCGTCGAATTTGTTGTTGGTTCAGTAAATAAAGTAGGCGCTACTACTGGAGCTACTGCTACAGGGGTAACTACTTTTTTCTTTGGAGCCACCTTCTTTTTAGGAGCTACTTTTTTAGGTGCTACTTTCTTTTTAGGTGCTGCTTTTTTAGCGACTACTTTCTTCTTGGCCACTACCTTTTTCTTAGGGGTTACTTTTTTAGGTGCTACTTTTTTCTTTGCTACAACTTTCTTTTTAGGGGTTGCCTTTTTTACAGTTGCTTTTTTCTTGGTGACTACTTTTTTCTTAGGGGCTGCTTTTTTAGCGGCTACTTTCTTTTTTGCTACTGCCTTTTTCTTAGGTGCTACTTTTTTAGCTACTACTTTTTTCTTTGCTACTTTTTTCTTACTTGCCATGAGGGTTATTTTTAAAGGGTTATTTAATTTAGAAATATAAAATTACATTGTTTTATTGTAACTATATTAAATGTGTTGATTTTTTATAATAGTTTTGTACCATGCAAGCACCTCTTACTTTAGTGGTTGGCGCCACACCCAATCCAGAACGTTATAGTTTTTTAGCCACAGCACTTTTAGAAAAAAAAGGTTTTGCAGTGTATCCTTTCGGCATCAAAAAAGGATTCATTCACGAAACGGCCATTATCAATGAATGGCCCAAACAAGGAAGCATTGATACGGTTACTTTATACCTTGGTCCAACTGCTCAGACAGAGTATCTGGAGGCCATTGTAGCACTTGCGCCTCGCCGAATTATCTTCAACCCAGGCACGGAAAATCCAATACTGGCTTCACTTGCAGAAAAAAATGGTATTCAAACCATCGAGGCATGTACCTTGGTTTTACTCCAAACAGGGCAGTATTAGAATAGCCCTTAAAGCCTATTTTTTTGCTTAGTTTTTGAACTGTCCCCAATTAGATCGGTCTAGATTTCTGTATTGAATGGCTTCACTGATATGGTGGATTTGAATATTTTCACTATCCGCTAAATCTGCAATGCTTCTGCTCACTTTTAGAATTCGATCAAAGGCTCTTGCGCTTAACTGAAATTTTTCCATAGCCTCTTTCAATAATTTTTCTGCAGCAGCATCAATGATGCAATAGTTTTTTATTTGATTTTTGTTCATTTGTGCATTAGTAAATACCCCTATTTCCATTGCAAACCTTTGCAATTGTAGGGCCCTTGCATTTTTAACTCTTAAAGCAACCGTTTCCGAGCTGTCCGTTTGCTGTTTTCCCCTCAATTCTTCATACAATACAGGGGCCACTTCTACATGTAAGTCAATTCGGTCTAACAAAGGGCCAGAAATTTTATGCAAATATTTTTGAATGGCACTGCTGCTACAATGGCATTCTTTTTGGGGATGATTGTAAAACCCACAAGGGCAGGGGTTCATGGAAGCCATTAACATAAACCTAGCTGGAAACTGAACACTCATTTTGGCTCTTGCAATGGCTACGGTGCCTTCTTCCATGGGTTGTCTTAAAACTTCAAGTACGGATTTATTGAATTCTGGAAGTTCATCTAAAAAAAGTATACCATTATGTGCCAAGGAAATTTCACCAGGTTGCGGAAAACTGCCACCACCAATCATGGCAATGGCGGATAAAGTATGATGGGGTTGCCTAAATGGTCTTTGAGACAGCAAAGGTTGATTCATGGCCAATTTACCCGTAGCACTGTATATTTTACTAGTTTCCAATGCTTCCATTTTACTCAGTGGAGGTAAAATGGAAACCATCGTTTTGGCCAACATGGTTTTTCCTGCCCCCGGTGGGCCAATCATAATAATATTGTGACCACCTGCACTTGCTATTTCTAATGCACGTTTGCAATAAAATTGACCTTTTACCTCTGAAAAATCTGGAATGTTTTGACCTCTTGGTTGGTGTGTATTGTGTTTTGAGGCCAAGGAATTGGGTTTGTATTTTATGGAACTTTCAGCTGGGATGTACAAAGGATCTTTTAAAAATTCAATGACTTCATTGAGGTGATCAAAAGCAAATACAGCTAGTTGATCCACCATGGAAGCTTCCATTTTATTGGCATTAGGTACAATAATACCAGCAAAACCTTCTTCTTTTGCTTGCATGGCCATGGCCAATACCCCTTTGATTGGATTTAAGTTCCCATCCAAACCAAGTTCACCCATGATCAAATAATTTTCCAAGGGTTGGGCAGCTGGCAATTGTTCCGAAGCAGCTAAAATACCAATGGCAATGGGTAGGTCAAAAGCGGCGCCTGTTTTTTTTAAATCGGCTGGTGATAAATTGATGACCAACTTGGTCCTGGGCATATGGAAACCATTGGATTTAATGGCAGTTTCGGTTCGGTCTAAACTTTCTTTGACTGCATTGTCGGGCAGCCCCACGATGCAGTAACCCTGACCCATACTTACATTTACTTCAATGGTGATGGTAATGGCATCAATCCCCAATAAGGCAGCACCTTTTATTTTTACAAGCATTTTTGCTTGTAATTTAAGTACCTAGGGTTGGGCTGAGTAAAGTATTAATACTTGATTTTGCCTATCTTATCTAACAGGTCCACCACGCCTTCTCTTTCTAAAATCAAATAACCCAATCGGTCCTGGCTTACGCCTTCTTTTAATTGATAGTGAAAGATTAATTCTTTTTGATGCACTTCGGTTTCAAAATAACTAAACTGAATATTGGCAAATTTTTTAAGCCCATCACTAATTTCATACAAATGGGTCGAAATAATCAATAAGCTATTGTTTAAATTTTGTAAGCCTTCAATCACAGCAGTACTGCATTTCATGGCATCTTGAATATTGGTCCCTTTAAAAAGTTCATCTATCAGCACAAAATATTTTTTACCATCCATTATTTTTTCAATGGTATTTTTTACTCGCTGTACTTCGTTAAAGAAATAGCTTTCCCCTTTGACCACATTGTCTGCGATGGTCAAATTGGTAATCAATCCATCAAATAAGGAGAGACTTAATTTTTTAGCAGGCACGCCCATCCCAACATGGGCTAAATAAATAACAATACCAATGGTTTTAATAAAAGTACTTTTGCCCGCCATATTGGCTCCAGTCAAAAATAGTAGGTTGCTATTTTGTGTCAAGGAAATGGCATTGTCAATAGGATTATTTACCAGTGGATGAATGGCGCCTTCTACTTCAAAATAAGCTTGATGGCCTTGTTGCCAATGGGGGA